>Ga0182027_10001372_pt1 | contig 40934 bp, 33 predicted proteins | sample 712E1DmetaG_FD_121300 | JGI IMG/M metagenome (GOLD analysis project Ga0182027, IMG submission 121300) | Permafrost microbial communities from Stordalen Mire, Sweden - 712E1D metaG (Illumina Assembly) | ecosystem: Environmental > Terrestrial > Soil > Wetlands > Permafrost | place: Sweden...
TAGTTGCCGTAGCCAAATGGCCCATGGGTTTTTACAATCATTCGATCCTGAGTTGCAGGTTTTTTCTGCTGGAACAGAACCCGCCAAACAGATAAATCAAAAAGCTGTTCAGGTAATGAAAGAAGCTGGTATAGATATAAGCCATCACAAACCTAAAATGGTTGATCTTTATTTGAATGATATCTGGGATTATGTAATTACAGTATGCGATCATGCAAATGAAACCTGCCCTGTATTTATGGGTAAAGTAAAAAATCGATTACATTTTGGTTTTGATGATCCTTCAAATGCAATTGGGTCAGAAGAATTTATATTGCGTGAGTTTCGTAGGGTAAGAGACGAAATAAAGAATCAATTTTTAGATTTTTATAATACTCAATTTAAAAACTAACTTATGAAGACAAAAGTTTTATTTCTTTGTGTACACAATTCTGCACGAAGCCAAATGGCAGAAGCATATTTGAAAAAATTTGGTGGTGACAGGTTTGAAGTTGAAAGCGCAGGAATTGAGACCGGGAAACTGAATCCACTTGCAATTGAAGTTATGTTACAAGACGGTATTGACATCTCAAACAACCAAACAAATGATGTTTTTGATTTTTACAAGCACGGGAAAATATTTTCTTATGTTATTACCGTTTGCGACCCAAAGACAGCAGAAAAATGTCCGATTTTTCCAGGTGTTATAAAAGTGATTAACTGGTCGTTTGAAGATCCTTCAACGTTTACCGGAACCCACGAAGAAAAAATTCAGCATACTATAAAAGTCCGGGATCAGATAAAACTTTCCGTTCAGGATTTTATAAAAGATCTTGACAAAAATTGAGAAATCACTTTTAGCAAAACTGAATGAAATCATAAAGTTCTAGTCAACCTCAAAAAAGCTACATTAGTCGTTTTTTAAATTATATCATTTTCAAATCAGAAGATCATGCCAGGTAAAAAAAGACTCAATTTTTTCGATCGCTACCTCACCTTATGGATATTCCTTGCCATGTTCATTGGTGTTTTTGCCGGTTGGATCAGTCCCGGTATTGCCGGTTTCTGGAACAGCCTTTCGTCGGGCACCACCAATATTCCGATTGCCATCGGACTTATTGTAATGATGTACCCACCTCTCGCCAAAGTTAAGTACGAAGAACTTGGTGATGTTTTCCGGAATTGGAAAGTATTATCGCTATCCCTGATCCAAAACTGGATTATAGGCCCTATACTAATGTTCATTCTTGCAATTATCTTCCTGCAATTCAATATCGATTATATGTACGGATTGATCCTGATCGGACTTGCCCGCTGCATTGCAATGGTTATTGTATGGAACGACTTAGCCAAAGGCGACGTTCAGTATGCTGCCGGTCTGGTGGCTTTCAATTCCATTTTCCAGGTATTGTTCTTTTCGGTATATGCATATTTTTTCATTGCGGTACTTCCCGGTTGGTTTGGATTGCCTGTAAATGCAATCGTATCGCAAATTACCATTGGCCAGATTGCCAAAAGTGTTTTTATTTACCTCGGGATTCCTTTTATTGCAGGGTTTTTAACCCGTTTTGTAATGATAAGGGTAAAAAGCAAGGAATGGTATCATAGCCATTTTATTCCAAAGATCAGTCCTCTTACACTCATAGCCTTACTTTTTACTATTATAGTGATGTTCTCGCTCAAAGGCGGATACATTGTAAAAATTCCGTTGGATGTTGTCAGGATTGCCATTCCTCTGATGATTTATTTTATGATCATGTTCGTGGTTTCCTTTGTGATGGGTAAAAGAATCGGGGCAACCTACGAACAGACAACTACCTTAGCCTTTACAGCTGCCAGCAATAATTTTGAACTGGCCATTGCCGTTGCCATTGCCATTTTCGGCATCAATTCGGGTGAGGCTTTTACTGCTGTTATTGGCCCGCTGGTTGAAGTGCCTGTGATGATTGGATTGGTAAATGTTGCTTTTTGGTTCAGAAAGCAGTATTTTGAAAATCGGAATTGATGGCCGAAATTGTGTTGATATTTTCACAATTCAGAAAATGGTGGTATAAAAATTCAGAAAAATATTTAGTCGAGAATTACTTATTTATTTTATATCTCAGTAATCTTTTCTCATTTGAATTAGGGTCTGGTTGATCATAAAAAAAAGAGCTTAAAATAAGACCTACATTTTTTGAATAATACTGGTTTGTGTATTTCTTACTTATTGAACAATGCTTTGGATTACCAACGAATGTCCCTCTATAGTTTAGCAAATTACTAAATGACCCAGCTGGCACAATAACTATACCGTCCATTCTTTCCATTTTAAATGTTGTCCAACCAATAGTATCTCCTGAAATACTATTGTTGAGTTGGGTAACCCTACAAATCGTATCCACAAAATTGTCTTCCGAAAAAACAATTCGTCCGAAATTGTTTACTAAGCATTTTGATGAGTCGAAGTAATAAACTGATCTTGAGAAATCTGGTTTTTGGTTTTCCCTGTAATCTTCATAAAAATCGTACCTGAAATATTTTTTACCATTTATTGATGTGTCGTTAGTTATTACAACACTATCATAATAATTTTCAGGATATTCAATACCATTTGAATCAATAACATAATATTGGTATACCCAATAATTACCATCTGACATTGGCAAAAAAGCAGATTTATTTATCGTATTACTTTCATTGTTATCTTTATTATTACAGGAATATAAACCCACTAATATTAGTAGAATTAAAATTATATTTCTCATTTCTTTACCATAATAATAGGTTGTTAAAAAAAATTAACTCATAAAATGTTATAACGTCTAACTAGTTATTTTGTTGTTAAAAAAAACTTATATAGACAATCTCCCGTCCCATATGGGACGGAACAACAGTCATTGAGATTTTTTACCGACGTTTAATTCCTAGCGGGATCTTATAATGTCTTAAAGAAGGAGCTTCCTATATTTTACTCCTCCACCAGCACCACCTCGGCTATCGGACTAAAAATATAAATCCTTTTTGTATTCAGTTCTAAGCACCTGTAGCGTTTACGGATTTTCTGCTGTTTTTGAAATACCCTGTCGGTACGCCAGATAAATTTACTTCCCTCAGGAACTTCTTCTATTGTTATCATTCCAACTGGTTTCGCATGGGTATCAAATTTCTTTAGGGCTTTGTCAAGTAATACATCGCCTGAGGTGCTTGCCTTGGGATTTTTTAAATACCGGATCACTGCTGCTTTCACATCATCAGGAAAAACATCCTGCTCGATCATCGGAAACAATAATTCAATAAATATTTTTTTCCATTCCTTCCCATGAGGCAATCGCCTTCTGTTATGGTATGCCCACACTTTGAGATGTGCAATTTCGTGGATGAGTGTAATCAGGAAAGCATATTGATTCAGGTCTTTTGATACGCAAATAATCGGTTTATCAAGTCCATGCTGGGCATTAAATGATCCAAGCCTGGTTTTTCTGGGATTGGTAATCCTGATCATTATTTTATGCGAAGAAAGTAACAACTGAATATACGACAGGGTGTTGGGAGGCAGAAAATCCTGCAGTTTTTCAAGCGACATGCTGAGGGTTGAGTTTAATTTCCTTCATTAAAGTTGCGAAATCGATTTTTTTCTGCTCTCCGCTTATCATGTTTTTGAGGGTGATGAATCCTGATTTCATTTCTTCACTCCCGATCAGAATCACATATGGAATTCCCTTTTGATGGGCATAATTCAATTGTTTATTGAGTTTGGCTGCTTCGGGGTATATTTCGGCACTGATCCCTGCCTGATGAACTTCGAGTAGTTTTCTGAGGCAATATTTTTCTTCATCGGCACCGAAGTTTACAAAAAGTACTTTTGTTGTTCCTGGGAAAGTCATTTTTTCGAAATATCCTGTTTCATTCAGAATGTCCAGAATTCTTTCGGCCCCAAAAGAGATACCTGTACCTGAAACATCTTTAAGTCCGAAGATACCTGTCAGATCATCGTACCTTCCTCCGCCGCATATGCTGCCCATGGCAACCTTATTTGCCACCACTTCGAATATACAGCCTGTGTAATAATTCAATCCCCTTGCCAGTGCAGGATCAAAAATTACATTATCAAATGGTTGATCCAGACCTTGCAGATATTCAAATACTTTAGCCAGTTCATTAATTCCCATTATTCCCGTATCTGATTTATATTGACCTTCAAATATTTTCCTGAACCGCTTAATTTTTTCGTCCGGTGTTTCTGTTTCCCTGCTAAATATCCCTTCCGGATCAAAATTGATCTGATTGTTTAAGAGTTCTTGTTTTACGCCTTCAAATCCGATTTTATCTAATTTATCAAGCACCCCGACAAATGCCTGAAATTTATCAGTAATACCCAACCCTTCTGTAATACCATAAAGCAACTTGCGGTTATTTATCTTTATTGTTATATCAATACCTAATTTCCGGAATACTTCCTGTGTAATCTGAATCAGTTCCACTTCATACAGCAATGAAGTGCTGCCGATCACATCCACATCACACTGGTAAAATTCTCGGTAACGGCCTTTTTGGGGACGGTCGGCACGCCACACCGGCTGGATCTGGTAACGTTTAAAAGGGAAGGTAATATCATTTCTGTGCTGAACAACATAGCGTGCAAAAGGAACTGTAAGGTCGTAACGAAGACCTTTTTCGGAAATGTTCCAATAATCCTTTGAGTCAATCTGTTGAAAAGGTATCCAATAATCTTCAATCCTAGAATCACTGCCTGAAACTAAACCAGCATATTTTTGATTGAATGCTGTATATTCTTCACTTGGATCCTTAATCGCGAAATTTTTTAAATAGTCTTTATAACTTTGAATATAATCCCCTGAGTTTAGAATTTTGAATACCAGCTTATCTCCTTCTTCACCATATTTCCCGAGCAGTGTAGATAGGTTTTCCATCGAGGGGGTTTCAATCGGCTGAAAGCCAAATTTCCTGAATACCTGTTTAAGGGTATCAAAGATGAACTCCCTTTTGTATACCTCATCAGGTGAGAAATCCCTGGTTCCTTTTGGCAATGAAGCACTGATCATAATCCGAGGTTTCTTTCAATATAATCAATCAAAACATGGATCACCTTGATATGGATTTCCTGTATCCTGTCGGAATAGCCATGATGTGGCACCCTGATCTCTATATCACACAAAGATGCAAGTTCCCCTCCATCCCTGCCGGTTAAGGCAATAATTTTCATGCCTTTTTTGCGTGCAGTAGTTGCTGCATTTATGATATTTTTAGATTTCCCGCTGGTGCTGATGGCAAGCAATACATCATTTTGTTGTCCCATGGCACTGATGTAGCGTGAAAATACTTCTTCAAAGCTATAATCGTTGGCTATGCATGTTAAATAAGCGGGATCAGATATGGCAATTGCAGGTAATGGCTTCCTGTCGTTCCTGAATTTACCGGTAAGTTCTTCGGCAAAATGCATGGCATCCGACATGGATCCACCGTTACCACAGGAAATTACTTTATTTCCTCCTGAAAAACATTGTGTTAGAAGGTCGCCGGCAGCTTTGATATTCTGAAGGGTTTTTTCGTTGGTCAGAAAGTTTTCTAGCAGCTCTTTAGCTTCTTTAAAATGTTGCCTTATTTTATCCACGTAATATTATTTTGTTCTTTTGTCAAATTCTTTGATTCCATTTTCCAGGAAATCAACAAAGGCCTGAATATTCAGATTATATGCCCGTGGCTTTACAAGCACTTTCCCATCGTTATCGAGCAATACATAAAACGGCTGGGAAGGTACCCCGAATTTAGTTACCTGGAGGTCGGCAAATTTAGTTCCGATGTCCTTCTTAACCTTTCCGTCATAAATTGATGTTACCCACTCATTTTGAGGCAGAGATTTTTTATCATCAACATATAGTGCAACAACAACATATTTATCACTTAAGAGGCTGAGGACCTTGCTATCGGACCATACTTTTGCTTCCATTTCACGGCAATTTACACAACCATGTCCGGTAAAATCAATAAACAATGGTTTTTTCTGAGCCCTGGCACATGCCAATGCCTGATCATAGTCGAAATAACCATCTAATCCCTGTGGCAGGGTTAAAAAGTCGGCATATTTAGGTTTTTCACAGAGCTCTTTTCTCTTTTTTGCAGTGGTATCGGAATTATTATTGTTGGCATTAGAAAAGATAATTTCTTTGGCATTTTTACGGATAATGGCATTAAGATCAAAATCGTGTGTTTGCTGTGGAGGCAGGTAACCTGATAATGCTTTTAATGGAGCCCCGAACATGCCTGGAACCAGGTAAATAACAAAAGTAAAAGTTATGATGGCCAGCAAAAGCCTCGGTACGCTGATATGAGTTACTTCAGAATCGTGAGCAAATTTAAGTTTTCCTAACAGATACAAACCCATCAGGAAAAATATCACGATCCAGAAAGCCAGGTATATTTCCCTGTCGAGGATCCCCCAGTGATAAGTCTGATCGGCAACACTCAGGAATTTAAGACCTAGTGCAAGTTCCAGAAAACCAAGTACCACCTTTACGGCATTAAGCCACCCGCCTGACTTTGGTAAATTATTAAGCCATGATGGGAAGAGCGCAAACAGAGTGAAGGGTAAGGAAAATGCCAGGCCAAAAGAGAACATACCCAGCACAGGTTTTAAAATCTCGCCGGAAATTGATTTGACGATAATAATAGCTACAATGGGGCCGGTACAGGAAAAAGAAATTAATACTGTTGTCAGTGCCATAAAGAAAGCTCCGGAAGCGCCTCCCTTATCGGCTTTTTTATCTGATTTTGTGATCATCCAGCTGGGCAATGTTATTTCGAACATCCCCAGAAAAGAAGCAGCAAATATTACAAAGATGATGAAGAATAAAACATTTGGTATCCAGTTAGTGCTGATCCAATGGACAAAGTCGGGTCCAAAAATTACAGCTACGACTGATCCAACCACCGTATAAATGGCAGTAATGGATGCTCCGAATATTAAAGCACTGCGAATACTGTGCGACCTTTTCTTTGCGCCATGCATAAAGAAACTGACTGTCATAGGCACCATTGGAAAAACACAGGGTGTTATGAGTGCTACCAAACCAGCCCCGAATGCACCAATCAAAAACAACCAGAGCGACATGTCCCCCTGGGCATCCATTTCAGGAGCTTTAAGTACAAATGCAAAATCTATATCCTTGGGTGGCAAACACTGCTTGTTATCGCACGACATAAATTCGAGTTTGCCCTTGATGGAATCAAGGTCACTTTTCACAATCACTCTTTGAACAAATATGGCTTCCTTAGCATAAAATTTAAGCATCATGGCAAAATTCGAATCGTACTGCTCAATAGGTTTGGATTTTTCCTGTACTTTCCCTATAAACTGTATCTTAGCAGAAGAATCAAAAGTAAATGATGTTGGAACAGGACCGCCACCGGGGAGTTTTTGTGAATAAAGATGCCAGTTCGAATCAATCTTAGCCTTAAGTATCAGATCATATTCATTTTTATCAATTTTTTTTAATTCATAACTCCATTTCACAGGGTCCAGAATCTGCGCACCCGCCAGAAAGCTAAAAAGAAGTGCAGCAATAAAAAGAGTTAAGGCTTTTCTGATCATTTTTTATTGATTTATTACGGTTCCCGCCCTATTGATTAGTACCATTTTATTGCCGGTACTAATAATTCCAGACGGAATTTTAGATTCATTTCCAATAACAATTATCCTTTGATTTTGAGTATTGTATGCTGAAGCCCAGAATTTTGAAATTTTGGAAGCCTTCACCTTTTTTGTATAAATATATTGATTATTGACGACTTCGTTGCTTAGTTGATTAAATATCAGATAATTGTAGTATTGCTCCTTTTGGGTTACGGTTTCATAACTTGTCGCATTTTTGTAAAGGTATTCCGTTTTTGCTGCATTAAAGTAATTTTTATCGGGTTTGAAAGTTTTAAAGTTATCCAGTACTTTCATCAGATTATTATAGGCATCAACAAAATTTTCAGCTTTAACATTTAAAACTACTGCAAAACATTGTTTTTTATTTCTGAAATAACTCATTGATTTAACATCAAGGATATAATCATACGCTTTCAGGCTTTTTCTTAAATAGTTATCTGATGACATCCCAAAAATATAATTTGCCAGGCTTCCTGTATAATAATTTGCTGTGACATCAACCGGCAACTGCATATACTCAACGATGATTCTGGCCAACTCCTTATTTTTATCGGGGAGAAAGAAAATATTCCCAACCGAGGGGATTTTTAATTCGTTTACATTTATCGAATCCGGGTTGATTGCCGGGATTACCGATCCACCTGTTTGGCTGGCTAATGATTGCCATCCGGCTAAATTCATATACAGGTCTCGATATTGTGCTTCCTCAATATCGCCATAAATTGATGCTGAAACATATTTTGGCGTAAACAAGTTTGCAAAAGCAACTCTAATCCTTTTTTGATTGATTCCCGGGTTTGATACCGAATCCTTTTTGCCTATCGTATCTCTTGGATTACTCGACAGAAATTCAATAATATCATCGAAGTTTGTTTTTTTAAAATTACTTAAACTTAACAGATTTTCGGTAAGGTTGTTAAACTGGGGTGTTATAGGCTCTGAGCTGTATTCCGGCCTGTATAACATTTGCACAATTGCTTCTTTTACCATCATCACATTTTCTTTAGGGCATGTCATACTAATGTTAATAAAATCATCTTCCGGTTTAAACTGAACCACACTACCCGTTAATGTTACAGCTTTTAAGGGATTATCATTCCCCTGGCTTTCAAACCAGTCGGTATATAACCAGGTTATCATACGGGTTACATCCAGCGTAGGTAAAAGTTTTTTTAATTTGATAGCATTTAACCTAAGATTTATTGTTGCAACCGGAAACTCCTTTGAAGGAACCATATTTATAATTAATCCATTCTGAGTTGTTTCGGGTTTAAGTTCGATATTTTTGCTAATGGGTATGTCTTTAATTTTAGGTTGCTTTTTGTTGATTTCTTTAACAGGATAACGATATACTAAATCCTTATCTAATGTTGGAGTAAGAATGGTTTGAAGTTCCATTTCGCGAATATTATCGGTTGCAGCTATTAATTGCCCCTTTTCTTTTGGAACATAGCTCACATAAAGTTTTGCGCTGCTTAACATGTAGCGGTTAAAAAGAGTGAAAAATGTCTGAGGGTTAATTACATCATATTCGACTAATGAAGGAGAAACTTCGCTTGGTTTTCCATTGATCAGTTCTCTTTCGCTTAACATTGATCCTTTATTTTGTAAGCTTTCAAGTGACCATATTTCTTCATTTTTTATCCTGGAAACCGTTCTTAAAATTGCATCCGCACTGCTTGATTCATTATTCATTATTTGTTGTGGTGAAGGCAGGTTATTTACAACTGGCTGAGGGGGCATGTTGGGATGTATAGGCATATTAGGCGGGAGCACCATTGGCGGTTGAAATGTGCCCGGGATCTGTTTGTTTGTTGTGCCCGGATAAATATTTCTGGTCAGCACGATATCATTTAAGAGTTTGTCCAATTTTTTTGCAATTACAGCTAATGATGTATCCGGATTTGCCATGATATCAATGGAAAATTCGCCATAATAGCGATAGGTTTTGTGTTGTGCATTTACATAAACAGCGTAGCCTTTTTTTACAAATTCGTTGTATAAAATTGAATTTTTCCCCTGCCCTAAAATAGCTGCAATAATATTGAGTGCTTTTTCGTCAGCACTGAACTTGGGTACTGTATTAAAAACAACTTTTAGTAATGGATTAGGAACATCGATTTTATAGGAAATATATCTGGGTTCGGTCATCTCTATTCCCGTACCATTCATTATGCGGTTAATTATATCGTCAACATATGCCTGTGTCTGAGGTGCTTTTGTTAATGATCCGAAGTATTGATTTACTAATGTGGTAACTTCCTGTGTGTTTACATCGCCGGTTATTGTTATAATGGTATTATTGGTACCGTACCAGTCGAGAAAATATTTTTTCAGATCGGGCAACTGGTAAACCTGGTAATGGTCCATCATTCCGAATTCCGGCCAGGTAAATGGATGTGCGTATGGATAAAGGTTTTTGACAGCCAATACATTGGTCAGTCCATAAGGTTGATGATAAAGGCTGTCGTATATTTTGGCAATAATATCCAATTTTGCCTTATCAAATTTGTCCTTTGTAAGTGAATCGAGGAAATAGGCCTGCCTGTCGGATTCCATCCATAATACAGTTGAAAGGAGGTTCTTTGGCACTGTAACAGAAAAACTTGTTTCGTCACGTGTTATTGCTGAATACATTTTACCCCCGTATCGATTAATAATTTTTTTATATTCTCCACTATGGATGTGTTTTGTACTGTTATCCATCAGTGTATAAATCATATATGCCATTCCGGTCCGGTCGGCATAATCATTTACAGAACCTACTTTATAGGTGATATTGATATTTACCAGCGGATTTGCATGATCTTCACTTATAATTAATGTAAGGCCATTATCTAACTTATACTTTGAAAAAGGTATTTTAAGCGTATTGGTTTGTCCTGATTCCAGAATATCTTTGGGTTCATACTTTTCTACAAGAAGATATTGGGCATTTGAAACACTTAACAGAGAAAGGGCAAAAACAAGTAAAAAAAGTTTTTTCATTTTAAAACACATTTTAAAAAAAATTAATAATCAAAGGGAAACGCTCCCAAATAGCGAAAAAAACATAGCAATTAGCAATCCAAAATTATTTAAAATTCCGGATTATTGAAAAGGTTCTGCTTATGTTTCCAAAATTAGATTCCATAAGCATTACATACTTACCCGGGGCAAGATCGCTGATATTTATGGTCTCATTATGAATTCCACCTAATAACTTTCCCGTATTGGTTCTTTTGACATCGTTTCCTTGCATATCAAATATTGAAATCTGTATGCCGGTTGAGCCATTCAGATTAAACTTCAGATTAAGTAAATCGGATGCCGGATTGGGGAAAATTTTCTCCAGACGGAATTTATCGGATACTATACTGATATCGTGGATACCGGTATAGGCCGAATCGAGTTTTATAAAGGCTATATATATGTCAAGATTGCCATTATTGATCCTGCCATCCGACCAAACCGGTATGGCATAAGAATTTGTTGTGAGTACCTGGTTGTATTCGCCAATACCAAAACTGCTATTTTTAAGGCCCACTGTTCTGAAATCGGTTGGAACGGATGATACCGTTATATTTTTTTCGAAACTGAAGCCCTCATCTTTCGATATTGCTATGAAATACCTCACATCATTGTTGGTGCTGTTTGATGTTGCGTATCGTCCATCATACCATGTGAGCATTATAACCCCTTTTTTGTTTACAGCAATGCTCGAATAAAACTGGTCTTTGGCAGTACCGCTTTTGTCATCATCATTTACAATAATCGGATTGCTCCAGTTAAGACCTCCGTCAATCGATCGTGAAAAATAAATGTCTGCACCACTGTTGCCGGCAGTAGTTAACCCGGTTGTTGTCCAGGTAACATATAGGTTCGAATTTGCAGCATCCGCAACCAACTGTAAACAAGGATAAAGCCTGTTGAAATAAATACCTTTGATATTGGTTAGTTTTTGTGCTTCAGAAATCAGGTTAGGTTTGCTGAAGCTATCGCCGCCATTTGTTGAAACCGAATGCCACAGACCATAGGTAAATTTGTCCTGGCTGCCCCAGAATATAATATGTACATGACCATTACCATCAACAGCGATATTTGTGAACTGCACATCCTGGAAGGTACTGTCGGTAATTGAAACATCCGGTAAATCGAAGGAATTGCTTGATGGTCGTTTTTTCTTAAGTACTATATATTCCTTTTGCAATGTCATCTGCATTTTCAGATATGAAATATACACGGTATTTTTATAGGCAGAATTTGACATATCTGTAGCCATCCACTCTTTATCATAAACTTCATCAAAATTCATTTGCACATAATCGCCTCTTGATAAGCCGATAATATCATTTACAGGCCTCGACCAGGAAGCACCACCATCATCTGAATAAGCCCAGAATAAGCCCCAATAAGAAGAATCGCTACTTGTTTTGGTATAATATAAATCAATCCAGCTAAAATATAATCTGCCTTTGCGATCAAAGGTAAAAACAGGATCGCCTCCTCCAACAATTTTGGCCCTGGTATCTTTTGGAACTGGATTAAATAAACTCTGATTCCAGGTTTGACCAAAATCCTTTGAATAATAAATGGGTAAACTAAGACCCTGGCTTGAATTTTTAATGGGACATAAAATAATATTACTACTATCGGTTGGATTTATTACAGCATAAACTTCTGATTCAGGATCCGGTGTATTTGCAACTTGAATTTCATCTTTCCCTGTATTGTTGATGGCCTGTCTTAATAATTGATTATTCTTTTCGTTGGGTTGAAATTCGAAACCTGGTTTTAGTTTTTCTGTAATTATTTCTTTTAGCTTTTCCTGTAAAAATGTATTTTGTTCATAATTTTGAGCCGGTAAGGTATTTGTAATCACAAACAAAACAACAACAATTAAGAAAGTTTTCTTCATTAAGAAAATGCTAATATTTGAGAATCAAAAAAATAACGCACAAAATTACTTAATTAATATGCATCAGCAAAAAATAATATGAGCCTCAACCCCTTCAATAACGAATATTTCATGAAAAAAGCCTATGAGGAAGCATGTCTTGCTTTGGAACAAGGCGAGGTTCCGGTTGGCGCAGTTGTTGTTTATAATAACCAGATAATTGGAAGAGGACACAACCAGGTTGAAAAGATGAATGATGTTACATCGCATGCTGAAATTATTGCTATAACTGCAGCATCAAATTACCTTGGTTCAAAATATCTCGAAGATAGCCGGATTTATGTTACTTTGGAACCCTGTGTCATGTGTGCTGCAGCAATTAGTTTTGCCCATATAGAGCATATTATTATTGGCACAAAAGACCCTAAAAGGGGATTTTCGTTGTATACTCCGAAAATATTTCCTGCAAAAACGAAAATGCGTTTTGGTGTAATGCAAGAACTTTGTAATGAGATTCTGTTAAATTTTTTTAAAATAAAACGTACCTAAACACGATTCTATGCTTGATACTTCAGGTTTAAAAACATTTCTCGAACAGAAAAGAACCATTTTTTTAACTACACATCTTCGGCCCGATGGCGATGCAATTGGCAGCATACTGGCTTTGTCTTTTTTTTTAAAGTCAAAAGGCCATCATGTAACAGCTGTAATTCCAAGCGAATATCCTTATTACTTTGAATGGTTTCCTTGTATTAAAGAGATCCTGAATTACCAGAACAATAAAGAATTTGTACTTCAGCAACTCAAAAAATCGGAAATTGTTTTTGCTGTCGATTTTAACCAGCTAAAAAGAAATGGCGAACTCGGACAAATAATTTCAGAAACAACAATTCCAAAGGTTTTGATTGACCATCATACCTTACCTGATGCTGGTTTTGATTTTACATTTTCAGATACTAAGGCAAGTGCAACTGCAGAGCTTATATTTGAAATTATCAGGCAGCTGGAGCCTGATCTTTTGAACGACCAGGACATTGCAACATGCCTTTATTCTGGTATTGTAACGGATTGTGGTATGTTTAAATATCCATCAACCACTAGCCACACACATGCCATTGCCAGCAGATTGCTTGAAAGCGGTATCGATATTGGGAAAATCAATTCACTGCTTTTTGATAATTTTAAAGAAAAGAGGCTACGATACTGGGGCCATTGTTTTTCCGAAAAATTAAAGATTCATGACGATCTTCATATTTCAATACTCACTGTATCAAAAAAAGAACTTACAGGCAATCATCTTAAAACAAGCGACCTTGAAGGATTGGCAGGATTTCCACTCATACTCGATAATATATACCTCTCAGCTTTATTTATTGAAAGAGAAAAATATGTAAAAGTTTCATTCCGGTCAAAATTCGATTTCCCGACAAATCAGCTGGCTCGAATATATTTTAATGGCGGGGGCCACCTGAATGCATCCGGTGGAGAAATATACCTTCCACTAGAAGAATCGGTAACCTATTTTATGGAAAAGATAAACGAATTTGAAGTATATTTGAGAACTAAAAAATAATATTTGATATGACAAAACAATTTATTTTCCGTTGTGGACTTGTTTCCATTATGCTCCTGTTTACACATTTTACTTATGCTCAGATGGACTTAACCATGGCTGTACAGGGTGGTGATACATTCGATATTCAAAAGGTACTGGATCGTGATGTTGATATTAATAAAAAATTCGATAAAGGGAATACGGCCCTATTCTATGCTTGTGTTAAAGGTAAACCAATTGTAATCCAATATTTATTGAAAAAAGGTGCCAGGCCCAATGTACAGAATGACGATGGCATAACTCCATTGATGGTAGCTGCACAGAATAACCGGGTCGATGCAGTAAAACTTCTTCTTGATAATGGAGCTAGTCCTGGCACAAAGTCAAAAAACAAGGAATCAGCAATTACAATAGCAACCGATACTGGTTGTACTGAGTGTGTTAAATATTTGTTGGCAATGAAGGCAGGTATTGATACTAAAAACAAGAACAAGGAAACTCCCCTGATCATAGCATCAAAGAAAGGTTTTATTGATATTGTTAAAATCCTGGTTCCTTTAAAGGCAAATGTAAATGCACGCGACATAACAAAAAACACTCCTCTTATATTGGCATCGAAAAACAATTTTGCTGACATAGTTCAATTCCTGATTGCGAACAAAGCATCAGTAGATGCACAGGACATTAATGGCACCTCAGCATTGATGTATGCCTGTTTAAATGGCAAACTCGATATTGTAACGATGCTTATGGAAAACAAAGCGAATCCCGATTTACTCGAAAAAACCGGCTTGCATTATCATGCAGCTCTGTATGCTGCAGAAAACGGCTACATTGATATTGTAAAATACCTTATTGAGAATGGTGCAAAAGTAGAAGTACCCGGTTCGGCTACAACAACCTTAATTTGTGCCGCCCGTAAAGGGCAAACGGATATAGTTACCTATTTATGCATGAAAAAGGCTGTACTTGATATTATGGACAAAGATGGTTATACCGCTTTAATGTATGCCTCCAAAGGTGATTATAAATATATTGTGATTACCCTTATTGAAAAGGGAGCCAATGTTAATATTCTTCAACCTATGCAATTTAAAACAGCTCTGGATTATGCCAAATCGGATATAGTAAAACGTGCTTTAAAAATGGCCGGTGGAAAAACCGCAGAAGGTCTCCAATATAATTATTAATATTTTTATGAAAGCATTTGAATTTATTGAATCTAAAACCTATGCTATTGCCGGGGTTTCCAGAAATAAGAAAAAGTTTGGCAATTATGTTTTTCGTCAGCTAAAAGAAAAGGGGTATCAGTTATTTCCTGTAAATCCGAATACTGCTGAAATTGAGGGAGTAACTTGTTATGCCAATATTACAGCTCTGCCGGCCGATATATCTCATTTGATTGTATTGACCCCTAAAAAAGAAACCATGTTTGTTGTTGAAGAAGCGGTGAAAAAGGGCATCAAAAATATTTGGGTACAGCAATCATCGGAAACCAGGGAGGTTATGGATTTTGCGAATGGGAAAGACTCTAATTTTGTTTTCAAAAAGTGTATCATGATGTATGCCCAACCAAAGGGTATGCATAAATTCCACAGATTTGTTAATGATTTGATCAAAAAGTAGGAACGGAGAGTTGCTCAGGAAGATCTAACCGGCAATCTGGAATGAGAAAGTTTACTCAATTTCTAAAGAAGTACAAATTTATTTGTTTTGCTACCACCGGTGTTCTTAACCGGAATTCAGCTATTTTTAATCTTTAACAATTCTTATGAAATAAGTCATCCTTGTTTACAATATGATAACACTTGAGTGATTGACTAAATTGAAAAAGATAGTTACTTTTGCAGCTACATAATCAGATAAGATAAGTAAAACATTTTAACAAAACTCATATAATACTTTTGGGCGCTAATGTTGAAGCATGGGAAAACAATTTGCGAATAATTCTTTATTAAAAAAGATTAATCACAAGTTTATTAATTTCTCAATGTCTCATAAGTTGTCTTTTAATATTGTATCTGAAATAAAAAAGTTAAAATACTTATTCCGGACAAATACTAAATATAAAAAATTATAAAGAGAATGAAAAACAGGGTAAAATGGATTTCCTTTCTAGTTGTATTAACTATGCTATGTTTTATAGGTTGCCATTCTAACAAATCAACCAGCAAAGAAACCAATATAAAATCAAAGGGGAAATTTCAAACAAAAGTAGATGCATTTGTTGTAAAGCCATCTCTGCTCATTGACCAAATTACGGTTTCCGGATCATTATTGGCTTATGAAGAAGTAGCATTGATGAATGAAATTGCAGGAAGGGTTGTGCTAATCAATTTACCTGAAGGGAAGTTTGTCAAAAAAGGCATGCTGTTAGTAAAACTTTTTGACGATGACTTACAAGCTAACCTTAAAAAATTGCAAACTCAATTAGCTATACAGGAAAAAATCTATCAAAGGCAGACTGATTTATTAAAAGTGAATGGTATTAGCCAGTATGATTATGATCAGACATATTTACAGGTCAATTCAATCAAAGCTGATATTGAGGTACAACAAAGCATCATACGCAAATCTGAAATATTGGCACCTTTTGACGGGGTAATAGGATTGCGAAATGTTAGCTTAGGCGCTCAAGTCACTCCTTCAACCCTTCTGGCTACAATTCGTATGGTAGATAAGTTAAAACTGGATTTCAGCATCCCTGAAAAATACAGCAGTGAAATGAAACCTGGCTTGAAAGTAAAATTCACCGTTCATGGAAATGATAAACAATATGATGCAACTATATTAGCCACTGAAGGTGGTATTGATGCCAATACACGAAATTTAAAAGTGAGGGCAATAATAAACAGTAAATCAGATGAATTAGTGCCTGGAGGTTTTACGGACGTTCAACTCACTCTTGGAGAAAACAAAAATGCGTTCATGATACCCACACAGGCTATCATTCCTCAGGAACGGAATAAAAGTGTAATTGTGGCTAAAAATGGGAAAGCTCATTTTGTTGTGGTTCATACTGGAATAAGAAGAGCATCAACTATTGAAATCACCGATGGTATTAATGCCGGTGATACCATAGTAACAACGGGTATTCTTATTATAAAAGAGGGTGTTAAATTATCCTTTTCAAATGTAAAAACTGATTCAAAATGATTATTTCAGATATTGCATTGAAACGCCCTGTAGGTTCAATTGTTATGAGCCTCATGATTGTTCTTTTAGGTGTCGTTGGATTTACCTTTCTTGGTGTGCGATTATATCCGGCAATTGACCCACCTGTAATAACTGTTCAAACATCTTATACCGGAGCTAATTCCGAAATAGTGGAATCACAGATTACTGAACCCCTGGAAAAATCAATTAACGGAATTGAAGGGGTTAAATCCATATCTTCTTCTTCCGCAATTGGATCCAGTTCTATAACAGTAGAATTTAACCTTGATGCAGATTTGGAAAAAGCTGCCAACGATGTTCGCGACAAAGTTTCACAAGCAGTGAGAAATCTTCCCCAGGATATTGATGCCCAGCCAACTGTTACAAAATCAGATGCAAACAGTGACCCTATAATCATGTTAATTGTAAGAAGCACTTCAATGAATGCTCTTGAATTAAGTGATTATACCGAAAATGTATTACAGGAAAAATTCCAAACCATACCGGGAATAAGTTCTGTAGCAATTTATGGACAACAGAAACCCGCAATGAGACTATGGCTCAATCCAGGGAAAATGGCAGCCATGTCAATTACAGCAGCTGATGTAAGTACTGCTCTCAATAAAGAAAATGTTGAGATGCCGGGAGGAAAAATAAGAGGCTATACTACGGAACTTATCGTAAAAACTTATGGAAGATTAACAACTGAAGAAGATTTTAATAATCTTATCATACGACAAACAAATAATCAGGTGGTGCGTTTTAGCGATATCGGTGAAGCAGTATTGGGTCCGCAAAATGAAGAATCAGGAGCAAGTATCAACGGTGCTACAGGTTTATCCCTGGTATTGATTCCACTTCCTGGTGCCAATAGTATCGATATTTCCAATGAGTTTTATAAACGTCTGGCACAAATACAAAAAATCCTTCCGAAAGGTGTTAAATTGGACATAGGCCGCGATAAATCTATTTTTGTCCGACAATCAGTTAAAGATGTTATTGAAACCTTAGCGATTGCTATTTCTCTTGTTGTTCTTATCATTTTCTTATTTTTCAGAAATTGGATAATTGCATTACGCCCTCTTATTGATATTCCGGTTTCATTGATAGGAACCTTTTTTGTAATGTATGTTTTAGGTTATTCAGTCAATGTACTGACTCTGCTTGGAATTGTATTAGCGACCGGATTGGTGGTTGATGACGGTATTGTTGTAACAGAAAATATATTTAAAAGAATTGAACGGGGAATGGATAAATGGCAGGCAGCTTTTGAGGGAACCCGTGAAATATTTTTTGCTGTTATTTCCACTTCACTTACCTTAGCTATCGTTTTTATACCTGTTGTTTTTTTACAGGGTTTTACAGGCAGGTTGTTCAGGGAATTCGGAATTGTAGTTGCTTCTGCAGTACTTATCTCTGCATTTGTATCTCTCACGCTTACTCCGGTATTAAATGTTTTCCTGGGAGGTTCGGCTTCACACCATTCGAAGCTTTATATGGCAACCGAAAATTTTTATGTGAACCTTGAAAAAGGTTATCGGAGGATACTTAGTTTTTTTATTTTAAGAAAATGGATTTCTTTTGGAATTCTGGGAATTTGTGTGTTGTTGATTACAATAATATCTAAACAATTAAAATCCGAACTTGCACCATTAGAAGACCATAGCTATCTTCGAACATCTATCACAGCTCCCGAAGGAACCGAGTATGCCACAACCCAGAAAATTTTAGATAAAATTGCCAGAAGACAAATGGATTCAGTACCTGAAGCACCATTTATACTTGCCCGTTACGGTGGAGGTACCACCACGGCCAGTACCAATACCGGTTTTGTGATAACCTTTCTTTCTGATCCAAGCCAACGTAAGGCATCACAACAACAGATTTATGACCGGTTGTCTAAAATGTACAAAAGTATGCCTGAAGCACGTATTATTGCAAGCCAGGAAGCAACTATCACCACTTCATCTTCCAGTGGTTTGCCGGTTCAGTTTGTATTACAGAATCTTGATTTTAATAAGATTCACGATGTATTACCTAAATTTCTTGATGAAGCACAGAACAGTCCCGTATTTAGTAATGTGGATGTAAACCTGAAATTTAACAAACCGGAATTGAACATTACAGTTGATCGTTTGAAAGCTACCAGCCTTGGTGTCAACGAAAAGGATATATCAGATGCATTAGATTTAGCATTTAGTGGAGGCAGGTATGGATATTTTTTAATGAACAATAAACAGTATTACATCATTGGACAGGTTGACAGGGAAAACAGAAATAAACCGGCGGATATTTCTTCCTTATATGTGCGAAACAATGCGGGTACGATGATACAATTGGATAATCTTGTTAAAATGGAAGAAAATAGTAATCCCCCTTCATTATATCATTATAACAGGTATAAATCGGCTATTGTTTCTGCAAACCTTGCACCAGGAAAAACTATAGGGGAAGGAATTAAGGAAATGCAAAGAATAGCAGCTAAACTATTGGATGAGTCTTTTAGTACAGCTCTTGCAGGTCCATCCAGAGATTATGCCGAAAGCAATTCAAATATTTCTTTTTCCCTTATACTGGCATTATTGCTTATTTATTTAATCCTTGCTGCCCAGTTTGAAAGTTTCCGTGATCCATTCATCATTATGCTTACAGTACCTTTAGCAATAACCGGTGCAATGCTTTCACTTTGGATCTTCGGACAAACCTTAAATATTTTTTCTGAAATAGGTATGATTCTGCTAATTGGTATAGTAACGAAAAACGGGATTTTAATAGTTGAATTTGCTAATCAGAAACGTAAAAGCGGATTGCCAAAAAGAGTAGCTGCATTTGAAGCTGCTGCTTCTCGCTTTCGCCCAATTTTAATGACCTCGCTGGCTACAATTTGTGGTGCACTTCCTATTGCTTTTGCCATTGGTTCAGGTGCTCAAAGCCGTGTTTCTCTTGGAATTGTTGTAGTTGGAGGTTTGCTATTTGCTTTAATATTAACTTTATTCGTTATTCCGGTTACTTATATTGTTTTCTCGGGCAATAAAATAAAAACGGGGAATTAACCTGTATCAATAAAAACTGAATCAGATGAAAACAATTTTTTTCCTTTTATTCATAACCATTTATTCGATAACAGGTGCACAGGCCTTATTAACAGTAGATGATGCTGTAAAAATTGCCTTAAAAAATAATTACGGAATACTGATTGCCCGCAATGATGTTACAATTTCAAAAACCAATAATACAATAGGGAATGCCGGTATGTTGCCAAATATATCTGTTATCGCTAATGGCAACTATGAGTTGAATAATATCCATCAGACCCTGACAGGAGGAACAGAAACAAATTATTCTGCCTTATCGACCCAAAATTTAAACGCTGGTGCTGAACTATCGTGGACATTATTCGATGGAGGTAAAATGTTTGTGACTAAAAGCAAATTAAACGAAATAGAAGGACTTGGCGAAATTCAGTATAAGGATAAGGTATTACAAACACAGTATGATGTTATTTCAGCTTATTATGATGTTGTAAGGCAAAAACAGCAGTTGAGGTCTATAAATGAAATCATACATTATAACACAGAATTAGTCAAAATTATGCAGATCTCTTATAATGGAGGTTCTATTTTAAAAACCAATTTGCTCCAGGCTAAAATAGATTTGAATGTTTACACAGAAGATTCTATTATCCAACAATATACAATTGATGCTGCCAAAAAGTATTTAAATACTTTTCTGGGTTTAAAAGCAGATTCTTCGTTTGAAGTTTCCGATTCCATTCCGCTCAATTATTCAATTAATAAAAGTGACTTTATTCAAAAATTGAATTCTTCGAATACAAGTTTATTGTCGTATCAAAAGCAAATTGATATAGCCAGGCTGATTTTAAAGGAATATAGTAAGTTACGCTATCCACTTTTAAATTTAAATGCCGGTTATTATCTATCACAAACCAATAATTCAGCTGGTTCTGTTTTAAAAAACCAAGCTATTGGTCCACAAATCGGGGGTTCTATTTCTATACCTTTATACCAATCCGGAAATATTCAGAGACAAATTAATGTAGCTAAGATTGAAGTTGAATCTGCAGAGTTTAATCTTGAAAATGTAAAACTTCAAATAACTACTGACTTACTTAATGCGCTAACAGAATTCGAAAATCAACAGCATTTGCTTATAATTGAAAGAGACAATAAAGAATTAACAAAAGAATACCTTGAAATTAGTATCCAAAGGCTGAAACTTGGGCAAACAACTTCCCTTGAGGTACATCAAGCACAGGAAAACTATGTTCAATCCTGTACGCGACTTATCAATTTTGAATACAATCTTAAAATTGCCGAAACAAAGCTGAAACAACTTATAGCTATTTTATAATTTAACTGTTTTTATAGTTTGTTTCCCTTCAATGTCAATTGTGATTACAATTTGAACCCAATTTTTTATTCTTACATAAAACCTTGAATCGAAAGAACGTTAAAATATTGGCAAAAGCCTTGTCACGAAAGGCTTCAACATACGGTTTGGGTATATTAATTTTCTCATTTTTCAATCCCATATGTCATGATATTTTAATCAGTTTAAAGGCAATATTTCGTCCATAATCCCCAGATTAATCCATGTCAGAGCAAATTTACCCAATAACTCAACCTTGTTATCTCCTCCAAAGTCGTAGAATTCCGTAAACCCGGCAGCCAAAGCAATCTGTATGATAATTTTCTTTTTATTTTATGAATTACCAGCCATAAACATATCTATGCACATACCGTTTTAAACCGGGTTGATCATATTTTCAAAACCTGTAGAATTAAACCATTTAATAATTTCAGCACCTATAGCTAAATCCTCTGATGCTTGAAATGTATTGTTAAATCCCACTGGTTTGATCATTACAGAGTTCATGGCATCAATAATGATTTTACCTGTAACATCACCCATGACCTTCAAAATATCAGTAATTGCAGTGGGAACATCAGCTATCATGGTCACCTCAGATGTGTCTACTGATGCTCTTTTCGAAAGAACTTTCGTTTTAGGATTACTTAAAAACAATTTCCCTTTAACAATTATTTATATCACGAATACCTAGGTAAATATGATACCCTGATGTGGCACATTTGGATGCCAGTGCACCTCCTACAATACCACTACCAATGATTGCTATTTATATTTTATTGAACCTTATTGTTTCCAAATAAATGGAATTAAAACAAAAGTCCTTTATTTCTCAAACTTTGTATCAAACAATGAATCTGTAGATATATTGGTAAGTAAATTTATTAAAAATTCGATTTATTTTGCTGAAATTGTATAATCGGGACTTTAGGTACCCCGATTTATTAATTACCATCAAAATAATTTGTAAAGAACTGTCATTCTGTTATTTTCATAATCCCTGGTGAATGCTATTAGTCCGAAATTTTAAAAATTCTGTTGCATTATTCAACAACTGTTTAATTATTCTACAATTATACTAAATATTGGTTTATAACGATTTGCAATCAATATTAAAATCAACTGTATAAATATTCAACACAAGCAGTGTTTATTTTTTAAGCATTTTTAAATTCATTAGTTTGACTATTAGCGTGTTACATCAAATATTTTTATTTGGTATCAGAATTGATTAGCTTAATTGTAACAATGTTATTTTTATTAGGTGTTGAAAAAATATTCAGAATAAATGTTCCTAAATTTTACAATTATGAAAAACAAAATCTTATTATTCATCGGTTTATTAATCCTCTTTAGCAGTTATATTAGCGGCAAGGAAGATGTAACGATTAAAAGTAAACTATCACCACAAGGCTCAATAAGTATTTTGAGTTCGCCGGATTTATTTGATATCACAACAAAGTGGGTAAACGAATATTGCAAGTTAAATCCAGGTGTAAAAATTAACATTATCAAGGCTTCAGATCCCAAATCAATTAATTTTTCAAATCCTGAAGCAAATTTGGGCTTTATTTCGAACGACTATTATTCTGATCTTAATATCGAATCAATGTGGAAAATGGTTATTGGCCGAGATGTGATCGTATCGGTAATTAGTTCCAAAAACCCATTTTTAAAAGAAATTTATCATCAAGGTATAACGTCTAAAGATTTGGCTCAGTTTTTTGATAACCCCGATAAACAGAATTGGGGAACTCTCTTGAAAAACGCACAAAAAAATCCTGTCAATTTTTATTTAGCTAACGATGAGTCAGTCAAATCGAGTGTTACCAATTTCATGAACGTAAATCAAAATAAGCTTAAAGGTATTAATACAGAAATAGCATCAGAAATGATTTCAAAAATTCAAAACGATCCTTATGCAATAGGTTTTTGTAAGGTCAAGGATATCATTGATGCAGATGGACAGGATATCATTAAAAACCTTCAATTTTTACCAATCGATAAAAATGGTAACGGACGACTTGATTATATGGAAAAGATATATGGCGATTTATATACTTTTCTAAGGGGGGTTTGGATTGGTAAATACCCAAAAGCTTTGTGCAGGAATATTTATTCAATCTCAACAATAAAGCCGACTAATGAAGTTGAAGTTGGATTCTTAAAATGGGTCCTTACTGACGGACAGAAATATCTGATACCTTATGGTTATAGTGATCTCGTATACAGCGAAAGGCAATCACAAATAAGTAACTTATCTGAAATCCAAATAAATTCGCAACCCAACAATAACGTTTCTAAATTTCCCCAATTAGCAATAATCATTTTATTAGGATTTATAGCACTCCTTTTTACATTGGATGCAATAGCCAGGTATTTGAAATCAAAAAAAGCTGCAGTACCTGAAGAAGTTTCCATTTTTCCAACAGCCTTTTATGAGGACTCAGTTACAGTACCCAAAGGTATCTTTTTTGACAAAACACATACCTGGGCTTTTATGGAAAAAGATGGCTTTGTTAAAATTGGCATTGATGATTTTCTTCAACATATAACTGGAACTCTTACCAATATAAAGATGAAAAATCCAGGTGATAGGGTAAAAAAAGGGGAACATCTCCTTTCCCTAATCCAAAAGGGTAAACAATTAAATATTTATGCACCCATTTCAGGAACCATTATAGCATTGAACAATCAGCTTGCTATAGATTCTTCGAAAATAAATTCTTCTCCCTATACAGATGGATGGGTGTATATGATTGAACCAACAAATTGGTTAAGAGATCTGCAATTTTTATTTATGGCAGATATCTATAATGAATGGCTAAAAAAAGAATTTTCACGGATAAAAGATTTTCTTGCACTTTCTGTAAAGGCTGAAAAAGTTGATTATGCTCAAATTATCCTTCAGGATGGTGGAGATCTAAAAGACGGATTTCTGGCTGATCTAGGTCCTGAAGTATGGGAAGATTTTCAAACCAATTTCATTGATGCCTTTAAATAGGCTTTGTTTTAACTTTTGTTTTATTAACTGTACAAAATAAGCAATTATGAGTATTGATCGGCGTAGCTTTTTAAAAACATTGGGCCTGGCAGGAGTTACACTTACCATTGGCAAAGATCTTATAGCAGCCCCTGATAAAGAAAGTAATATTGAATTTTCAGGTATCCTTTATGACTCAACACTTTGCGGGGGCTGTCAGGTTTGCGAAATTTCCTGTGCAAAAGCCAATCATTTACCTGAACCTAAAGACCAGGTAAAAGCAGGTGTTGAGCGAAAAACCAGTGAAACACAGCGAACAGTAATCAATGCCTTTAAAACTGCTAAGGGAGATGTTTACATGAAAAAACAATGTATGCATTGTAACGAACCTGCCTGTGCAGCTGCATGCCTCACACAGGCAATGCATAAAACAAAGGAAGGACCCGTTATCTGGAGAGGAGATAAATGTATGGGATGTCGTTATTGTATGGTTTCCTGTCCGTTTGATATCCCGAAATTCGAATATCATAGTGCAAATCCTAAAATCGAAAAATGTACCATGTGTTATGAAAGGATTAAAGATGGCAAAGTTCCTGCTTGTGTTGAAAACTGCCCAGCAGAAGCTATCATTTTCGGGAAACGAAGAGACCTGTTAAAAGAAGCCAGGAAAAGGATTGTAGAAAATCCGAAACAATATGTTGATTACATTTATGGCGAACACGAAGCAGGTGGTACCGGCTTAATTTGTCTTTCATCTGAACCATTTGAAAAAATGGGACTTAAAACCACACTTCAAAAATCATCTTATCCTGCCCTGTCAAAAGGATTCCTGTATAGTGTGCCAACAATATTCGTGCTTTGGCCGGCACTTTTATTAGGTATGCACGAGGCAACAAAAAATAATAACCCCAAAGAAGAAGAAAATGAATAATATAGATTATACCTTACCAAAAGACAATGATGGTAAAGCCATCTGGAAATTTTTTACCCGCGAATTTAAACCAAAAGGCAAATTACTGACTCCCTTCAACATTATTTCAATTCCAATCATGCTTTTGGGACTTACAATAATTGCAATTCGATTCTGGAAGGGACTAGGTTCAGTAACGAATCTTACTCAGGATGTACCCTGGGGCTTATGGATTGGTTTTGATGTGGTTACAGGGGTTGCTTTTGCCGGAGGTGCTTATGTCCTTACATTTATGGTTTATATCCTGAATATGCGTAAATATCATTCAATTGTCAGGATAACTGTTTTGAATGGCTTTCTAGCATATGTGTTTTACGCCGGTGCCTTACTCCTCGATCTTGGTCGCCCATGGCATGTGATCAATCCTATAATCGGGAACAATTTTGGAACCAGTTCAGTTTTATTTTTAGTTGCATGGCATTTCCTGCTTTATATGATAGCACAGCTGATTGAATTCTCCCCGGCTATAGCAGAATGGCTCGGTACCCGGCGTATCCGAAAAATTCTTTCAGGTATGACGATTGGAGCTGTTATTTTCGGAATCACATTATCAACTCTTCATCAATCAGGATTAGGGGCCCTTTACCTTATGGCTAAAGATAAAATTCACCCTCTCTGGTATTCAGAATTTATTCCTGTATTGTTTTTTGTATCAAGCATTTTTGCAGGACTTTCAATGGTTATTTTTGAAGGATCCATAAGCCAAAAGGTGTTTTTTAAACAAATCAGCGAAAAAAACCACAAAGCACATGATGGCATCCTGAATGGATTGTCAAAAATATGTGCAGGTACTATGTTTGCCTATTTTTTCCTTCAGTTGCTTGTATTTATTCATGGACAGCATTGGGACCTGTTAAATACCCCAATGGGATATTGGTTTCTCCTCGAAATGCTTGGTTTTGTTTTGTTGCCTATGATACTTTTCTTTTATAGCTACCGCAGAAATAACATTATGCTGACCAAAGTAGCTGCCATTATAACTATGCTGGGGGTAATAATGAACAGGCTTAATGTTACTGTTATCGGTTTCAGATGGGATATACCCATACGTTATGTTCCCACCTGGATGGAATTTATTGTTACTCTGGCCGTAATATTCACTGAAATATGGATATTCAGATGGGTTGTAAACCGTCTGCCTGTTTTACGTGAATCGCCTGCTTGGGTAAATGAAGATAAATAAGTATTTGAGGCAACTAAAGTATTTGGAAACTCCAGGCTCTTCATACTTTAGGCACCTAATTTAACCAACTATCATTTAATGTGATAGTATAAAAACAAAAAATATGGAAGGATTCAGTTATACGAATATCTTTGAAACAAAAGGATTGGAATATTTGATAATCATCGCATTTTTTACTATATTAATTCCATTTTGGATGGTTTTAAACAAAAAAGTTAAAATTCCGACGAAAATTCATAAGGTATTAGGGAATCTTTCGTCTAGTATTTTACGAATACCGCAAGGATTGTTATACAATAAAAATCATACATGGGCACATCTGCAAGAATCAGGAATCGCTAAAGTTGGATTGGACGATTTACTGCTACACCTAACTGGAGAGGTTAAATTCAGCAAACTCCTGCAACCGGGCGAATTAATTAACAAAGGAGATTTGTTAACAGAAATATATCAAAAAGGTAAACTATTGAAGATATTTTCACCTATTTCAGGCCAGATCGTCCATACAAATTCCATACTTTACGAGAGCCCGGAAATGTTGAATGATGATCCTTATGGTAAAGGATGGATTTATAAAATTAAACCTTCAAACTGGATTGCTGAAACTAATTCTTATTACCTGGCAGAAGATGCCACGAAATGGTCAACTAAAGAATTGGAACGATTCAAAGATTTTTTAGCTGTTACAATGAAAAAATATTCACCCGTAACATCAAATATCATATTGCAGGATGGTGGTGAGATAATCGATAACTCATTATCTGAATTGCCTAATGAAATATGGCAGGATTTTCAAAAGGAATTTTTAAATCAGGCACTCTAAAAAGTTTATAAAACTGGTGGTATATTAGCTTTTATTTCGTATTTTTCAACGAAATATAACTAGCTGGTTAATTGAGTTAAACCAATACTCATTACAAGGTATTGCAATGAACCTTTTTAAAAATTCAAAAAATAAACTCAGCGCTTTCAATACGTTTTTCAGGAAGTATCTCAAATTCCGTTCATCGATCTATGGACGGGTAATTTTGATTATTGCATTATTATCGGTTTTTCTGTTTGTTTCCTTTACCGTTATTTTCAGGTCGGTGTATGTGGAATACATGAAAACGGTAATCCGTCAAAGCGGCAATAATATTGGTTCTATCGTTGAAGGAGCTTTATACCATTCAATGCTCGAAAACGATAAAAGCTCCCTCCAAAATACGCTAGATGTTATTAATACCATGCCGGGTATAGATGATGTTAATATGTATGATAATCAGGACAATCTGGTTAATTCATCCTATTCTGCCGATGCAATCGGACATATGAATCAAAATTGCAAAGATTGCCATTCAAATATTAGTAAAATGTTTCCCGGAAAGGATAAGTCATATAGAATAATAAATATTGATGCCGACTGTAAGATGTTTCAAAACGATAAGGGACACCGGCATTTATTAATCAGATCACCTATTCTTAATGAGAAATCTTGTTATACAAGTTCTTGTCATGCCCATAAAGAAAGTGATCAGGTACTGGGATCGCTAATCATTAAAATTCCCCTGAAAGATCTTGATGAAGCTGTTAATCGATCATCTGCCGAGTTTTTTATTCTGGCAATTTTTACAACTCTTTTATTCGTTTCTTTTTTGGTATTTTTTACCAGGAAAAAAATTAAAAACCCATTGAATGCTCTTATCAAAGCCAGTGAAGCTGTAGCAAACGGAGATAAAAATACAAGACTGGAAATAAAACCTAACCAGTTGGACGATATGAGAATGGTTTCCCAGGCATTTAATGATATGCTTGATAATCTGCAAACAGCTACGAACGAATTAGAAAACTGGTCACAACAACTTGAATATAAAGTCAGGAAAAAAACCGAAGAATTGGGAGCAGCTCAAAATGAATTAATACATATTGAGAGAATTGCTTCACTGGGTAAATTATCTGCTTCTGTAGCTCATGAAATAAATAATCCCCTGTCAGGAATTTTGATTTATACAAAGCTCATATATAAACAGCTGAGTGACCCTGAAATGGATGCCTCAAAAAAGGAATCCATGCTTAAGCATTTGAAACTAATCGAAAATGAAACGAAACGTTGTGGCGATATTGTTAAAGGCTTATTAGAATTTTCAAAAAAAGACCAGGAAGATTTTGAACAAAAGCATCTGCATGAAATATTACAGGATACCTATGAATTAATGACTCACCCGATTACCATTGCCAGTATAAACTTTTTAACAGATTTTTCTGCTAAATCAGATTTAATATTTTGCAGTCCAAACCAAATTAAACAGGCCTGTGTAGCAATTATTGTAAATGCTTCAGAAGCAGTCCTGGAAAACGGGGAAATTATTATTAAAACCTCTAACCCTGATGAAGATACCATCCGACTTGAAATAACTGATAACGGTTTAGGTATTTCTCCTGAAGACATTCCGCATATTTTTGAACCATTTTTTACCACAAAACAGGATGCAAGCGGTATTGGCCTGGGATTGGCAATTGTTCATGGTATTATACAAAGTCATAAAGGAAAAATTGAAGTAAAGTCAGAAATGGGGAATGGAACAACCATATCAATCCTTTTACCATTAATACGTAATTAAGCAGAGAAAATAATGGCGAAAAAAATTTCAATATTAATCGTTGACGATGAAGAATCGGTTAGAGATTCATTGTATAGCTGGTTTAAAGAAGACGGGTATCAGGTAGAATGTGCTGAAAATGCTAAAAAAGCATTGCTAATTCTTGAATCAAGCAGTTTCGACATCATTCTGGCTGATATTAAAATGCCCGGCATGGATGGATTGGAAATGCTCAGGAGAATAAAAGCCCTGAAAAATGATTCTATTATCATTGTCATGACTGCTTTTGCTACCGTTGATACGGCAGTACAGGCTTTGAAAGACGGTGCCTTTGATTATGTAACCAAGCCTTTTGATCCGGATGACCTGTCGCATTTAATCAGAAATGCCACTAAACAAATATCCTTAACTGAAGAAAATGAAGTTCTGAAGAAAAAAGTAGTATCATTGGAAGATGTTGAAGACCTGGTAGGAAACAGCGAAGAAATGAAAAAGGTTTTCAAGGATATTGAAAGTGTTGCCCAATCAAACTCATCGGTTGTGATTACCGGTGAAAGCGGAACGGGTAAAGAACTTGTTGCCAAGGCAATTCATTCAAATTCCCCAAGGAAATTCTTTCCCCTGGTTAGTGTTCATTGCGGAGCCTTGTCAGAAAGTTTATTGGAAAGCGAATTATTCGGGCACGAAAAAGGTGCCTTTACAGGAGCCATGTACAATCGCAAGGGCAGGTTTGAAATGGCTGACAGCGGAACCATTTTCCTTGATGAAATTTCCACTATTTCAACTAAAATGCAAATTGATTTGTTGCGAGTCCTGGAAACAAAAAGCTTTGTCAGGGTTGGCGGGAATAAGGAAATTACTTCCGATTTCAGGGTAATATGCGCCACAAACAGGGATTTGAAATCCATGGTTGAAAAGGGTACTTTCCGTGAGGATTTGTTTTACCGGCTGAATGTGGTGAATATACATATTCCACCATTACGTGATCGAATTGAGGATATTCCTTTGCTTGTCGAATATTTCATTAAAAAATATTGTACATCGATGAACATGCCGCCTGTTACAATAGATACAGCGGCACTAAAGCGTTTAGAAGAGTTTCAGTACCCGGGAAACGTACGCGAACTTGAAAATATGATTGAACGGGCTATTGTAATCGGAAATGGAAAGAAAATTACCATGAAAGATCTTCCTTTACAGAGAACCATTGTAAGTACCTCCATAGAAAGCCTTGATGACCTGGAAAAAAAGCACATTCTCCATATTCTCAATAAATACAACTGGAACATTTCACATGCTGCAAATGCATTAAAGGTTGACAGGGTAACGCTTTACAATAAAATTAAGAAATACGATTTAAAACCTGCAGATTGATATTAATCCATTCTGATTTTAGGAAATGTATCTGAGGATTAAAATAAACCACAGTTGCAGGATTAAAAAAATCTGATATCTACTTTTTGAATGAGTCTTCAAAATATTACATTGATTTCTTTTGGTTATTTCGAGAGAGATTTTCTAAAGTATGTAGCAGAGTCTGTAGAGCATGAATTTCGCATTTCAACAATTATTAAAGAAGGCCACATCGATTTAAGCGAATTTTATGATCCGGGCCGCCGGCAATACAATGGGAACTATCTTTTAAAGGAAGTGGATCATAAATTCTCCTCTGATTCGACAAAAACAATTGGATTATTCAGTGTTGACCTTTTTATTCCGATACTAACCTATATTTTCGGACAGGCTTTTTTAGACGGGCGAACAGGAATTGCCTCGCTTTACCGTTTAAGCAATGAACGTTATGGAATGAAGGTGGATAATACCGGTCTTTTGGATCGTTTTAGAAAAGAAGTGATCCATGAACTCGGACATACCTTTGGACTTTTACATTGCCATATTCAAACCTGTGTTATGAGGTCGAGCACCTATGTTGAAGATATTGACCAAAAAAGTCATAATTTGTGTGCTAATTGCAGGACTGCTTTAAACATGGTGTAATTCCTAAGATAAAGACCCAAAGTCTCAAATTCCAAATCCAAAATTCAAAGGGGTTACTAGCTATAGCACTTGTTGAGCATGATTGCCGCTTTTCGTTCTGTCGGATTGCCTTAAGTTAACCGTCATTCCCGCGCCCGCCTGCCGGACGCGCAGGTAGGTGGGAATCTCACCAATCAAAAACGTATTCCTTTTTAACACATATCAAATTAAGGAGATTCCGGATCTTCGCTCCGCTACATTCGGAGTGACGGTCTGGGTGGGTTTCCCGTTTCCAGAAGTCGATGAGTCCCCGCCAAATGTCGGGTGACTCATCGGGCGATAATGGTTTGGTGTAGCAGTATTGCTTCTTTTCGTTCTGTCAATTAACAAAATAAAGAAGAAAGACGTTCATTTTGCAAATATCCAGATAAACTACGGGAATAATTTGACTATCATTCATTGAATTAGGGGCTTAAATTATTAACTTTGTACCAAATATTAAAACAGTTTGAAAAAAAAGGAATACTTTAAATTTATTGACAAGCTAGACAACGAACGACTTCGAATCAGGATTAATATTGATAAGGGCTCTGTATTGGATATTGTTGTTCAATATGAGTCAAATGTTGATGGTATTTGGGTTCCTATCGTAAGATATGATTGTTCTCACGGATTTTTTCATCGTGATATTTTAAACCCAAATGGTACTAAAGAAAAGAAAACTATTGGAATAAAAGATCTTGAAGATGCGTTATTATATGCAGAACAAGACCTAAAAGACAGATGGGAATTTTACAAAGATAAATTTTTGAAAAAACGTTCAAAATGACAAACAAAGAATATGTAGACAGAAATATCGGATTAACATTCGACTTCCTGAGGCAAATAATCGATGATCCGTCTGTATTAGATAACATTCAGGATGGAGCTATTATTGATTTTGTTGAAAAGGATTTCACAAAAACTGAGTACCCTAATTCAGTGAAACCAAATAAGTATATTAAGGTCAATAATCATTTTGAATTAATAAAATAGTGTCCATTTAAATTCACTCTGCTTTTAATCGTAAATCCAGAGGAATCCTTAAAACCAACGAAAAAGGAATCTCCCTCAATTAAAAACGTAATTCAATTCAATACGTATCAAATTAAGGAGATTCCGGATCTTCGCTCCGCTACGTACGGAATGACGGTCTGGGTGGGTTTCCCGTTTCCAGAATGCCTTTTCGTTCTGTCGATTTGCAATCGACAGATTTGCAAGGCTGAAGAAAGCATTTCCACAAAACCTGCTATTAAAAAATCCTGTTAATTTATTGTTGCTGAACGGACATGTCGCGACATGTCCTTACTGAAATCACAACAATATTTCTAACAAATTCCTGACTCATTTTTTTGGGATTTGAGATTTGGATCTAACATAAAACCCCCTCAACTCCTCAATCACCAAACAAACTGCCGGGCAAATTGCTACATTTTTAAGTGTGAGATCCAGCATCTGGTAAAATCTTGGCCTGTTGGTATGCGGATATTCCTTACAAGCCAATGGGCGAGCTTCATAAACCGAACACCGGTTTTCTTCTGCCAGAAACGGGCAGGGTGTTTTCCTGAATACCCAATCCTTATCATCGTCCTGATATAAATAGGCTTTCACAACCATTGATGGCTTCATCCTCAGAGCTTTTGCCAGGCGGTCGATGTCTTTGTCATACAATGCCGGACTGATACTACTGCAGCAATTAGCACATAACAGGCAATCGATCTGTCTGAATGCTACTTCATGGAATTCCCTGACTTTTAAATCAAGATCGGAGGGCTTTTTCTTTTTCAGAAAATTAATTAAGGCAGTATACTCCTTCTTTTTAAGAGCCGCTTTTTCTAAAATTGAATTGTATTGCAAAATTTTGTTATTCAAAGTTGCTTTATAAATCTAAAATTTTTTTTAAACCCGTCAATCAAAGACAATCCCTTATATCCATCCCGTCATCCTCGCGCCCGCCTGCCGGACGGGCAGGAAAGCGGGGATCTCCCAAATATGGAAACCTACTTTTACAATAACTACAGGCTCAATTGTTCCATAGAGGGAGATTCCCGATCTACGTTACACTCCGTCGGGAATGACGGTTGGGGTAAGGAGATCCGGAATGATGTTACGATAAATATCTATTCTCCCAGTTCAGTTGCCATCAGGCTGTGACCCATTTTATCTTTCTTGGTTTTGAGATATTTGGTGTTGTGTTTATTCGGGCTTATTTCCAATGGAATATGTTCTACTATTTCGAGTCCGTATCCTTCCAGTCCGGCTCTTTTTGTCGGGTTATTTGAAATGAGCCTTATCTTTTCAATATCGAGGTCGCGAAGAATCTGTGCACCTACCCCATAATCCCTTTCGTCGGCACTAAATCCAAGGTGAATATTTGCTTCGACTGTATCCATGCCACCTTCCTGCAATTTATAGGCTTTGAGTTTATTGTATAATCCTATACCCCTGCCTTCCTGGTTCATATATATCAGAACTCCTTTGCCTTCTTTTTCAATAAGTTTCATGGCTTCCTGCAACTGCTGACCACAATCGCAACGGTAAGAGCCGAAAATATCGCCTGTCATGCATGAGGAATGTACCCTAACCATTACCGGGTCGTTTTTGGTCCAATGCCCTTTTATAAGAGCAAGATGCATTTCGTTTGTAGATAGTTGACGGTAGGCAATTATTTCAAAGGTGCCGTATTTTGTAGGCAGGTTTACATCTATAAGCCTTTCGATCAGTGATTCCTGGTTAAGCCTATACTTGATCAGGTCCTTGATAGAAATGATTTTTAGGTTGAATTCTTTAGCCTTCTTTTCAAGGTCGGGCAATCGTGCCATGCTGCCATCATCATTCATGATCTCTACCAGCACACCAACAGGTTCAAAACCTGCCAGTCTTGCCAGGTCGACTGCTGCTTCGGTATGACCTGCCCTTCTGATTACGCCTTCTTCTTTTGCCATTAATGGGAAAATATGACCGGGTTTCCCAAAATCACTGGGTATGGTATACGGATCGATGAGTGCCTGAACAGTTTTTGCCCTGTCGGATGCTGAAATACCTGTGGTACATCCATGTCCCTTCAGATCAATTGATACTGTAAAAGGTGTTTCATGCAATGCAGTATTATCGGCAACCATCAGTTCCAGCCCAAGTGCTTTTGCTTTGCTCTCGACAATGGGAGCACAAATTAAGCCTCTTCCCTCTTTGGCCATAAAGTTAATAATTGCTGGGGTACAATTTTTAGCTGCTGTTAAAAAATCTCCTTCATTTTCACGGTCCTCATCATCAACTACAATAACAAGTTTCCCGTTTTTTATATCATTTATCGCTTCATTGATCGTGTTCAACATAACCCTACTGAAATCTTTGTGTTGGTTGCCAAATATTTGTTTCCACCCCTCTGAGGAATCTTACAAAACCCACTAAAAGAGCTAAATTCATTAAATAGAAATGGGTAATATAACGGAGCAAATTTATGTGAACTTTTAGCTTTCGCAAAATCAAATCAACTACGGGCAAAGAAATCAATATCAGCTGAATAATAAATGTAGCATCAAAAAACCAACCATGTCTGATCAGAAATGCATTGCTGATCATAGCCAGTATCAAAAAAAATGGTCCGAACCATCTGAGAACTTTATGCGACATAAAGCAAAACGAAACACCTGAAAAGGGGGGATACAGCAACCGGGCATACCTGCCAAGATTCTGAAAATTTCCAATCGATATCCTCATTTTCCTTTTGAATTCTTCTGCTATTTTATTAGATACATCTTCATAACAGCCTGCTTTCGGCTCAAAAATGGATAAACCTTTTTTCTCAATAACATTCATGGTGATATAGAAATCATCCATAAAAAAGTTTCGTGGTACTGGTGCAAAATATTCAGCCCTGATGGAATAACAACCACCAAATGCACCTATCATAGCCCCCCAAACTTTCCCTTCCCAGTATTTGATTTTATTTTCTCTCGAAATATAGGTTGTTTCTTGTATCGAAATACCATCCCTGTTCAAACGGGAACTAACGATATTCCCTCCTACCAGCGAAATTTCGGAATTTTTATAATGTTTTATCAACTGATAAATGGTCTCCTCCTGAAAAATCACATTGGCATCCGTAAGTATAAAAATTTCTCCACTTGCTAATATTGCCAATTCGTTAATGATTTTGGATTTTCCACTTCTTCCCGAAAATTCGATAAGCTTGATTTGGGAATATTTTACCTGCCACTTTCTAATAATTGCATTTGTATCATCAGTTGATGCATCTGACCCTATCAGGAACTCAATCTTGTTATGTGGGTATGTGGTGTCCATAACCGAATGTATTTTTTCGTCTATTACCTGTTCTTCGTTAAAGACAGCAAGTAATATTGATATAGCAGGAATATTGCTATCATCAGGGTGAAAAATAATTTCGTTTTCTTTTTTTCTTCCAGCGAGTAATTTAAGTATTATTGGAAAAAACAGGTAGGAATGGGCTATCTGCGACACTGAAAGCAGGAATATCATTATTATAATAATCGTCATAACAACAGTTGCCTGTAATTATCAATTAATCTTTTGATGAAGATTCTATTATCAAAATTCTGATGTACAAATGCCATAGCATTAGCACTGATCAGATCAGCAAATATCTTATCATTTATTATTTTTCCTACAATTTCGGCAAATTCATGGGCTGTATCAGCTATCATAATATTTTCCAGATTTTTACAAGCTATCCCTTCAGCGCCTATGGTTGTAGAAATAATAATTTTCCCCAAAGCCATTCCTTCAACTATCTTTAATCTCATGCCACTACCTGATAATAAAGGAACAATCATTATTTGCTTTGAATTCATAAAATCTGTTGCATCATCTACTTCGCCGGAAACAATCACATTTTCGGTGCAATATTTTCTGATTTGGTCGGGCATATTCCTACCTGCAATATATAATTTAACCTCTGGATAATTTTCGTGAATCAAGGGCCAGCTATTTTTCATGAACCATTTTAAAGCTTCAAGATTGGGCATCCAATCGAGTGCACCGATATGAAACAGGCTGTTAGATTCAATTTTTGAACTTTCGGGTTTTATTTTATCCAGGTCAAGTCCTGCCGGTGTAGGAAAAACAGGCTTTTTACATCCTTCCTGAACAAAAAAATCACCATCAATTTCTGTGATTGGAACAATCGCATCATAGTCATTCAATGTGCCAATTTCCCGTTTTCTAATTCTGGTCACCAAAATTTTCAGGTACCATTTTTTTATTATGCTTTTTGTAGCTTCAGCCATACGCTGCCAGATAAGAAACTCTATATTGTGCGATCTCATCACAACCTTAGCCATAGAATTTTCTCTTATTGTTTTAAGATAACCACCCATTTTCAGGCTTTCGATATGAACAATATCGAATTCATTTGATTTCAAAAGATCGATCAGCTTATCATTAAACCTACGATCGTAATATCTGGAAAGATAATATGACTCTTTTGAAAAAAGATTTAAGAATGCGCCCCATAAGGTAATATCGGTGTTTATTTTGACGGTATCTATTTTTGCCATCTTGAGTATTTCTGGTGGGAGGTCATTTGAATTAATATCGTGTTTGGATGTTCTGGGAACCAGTAATGTAAGTTTGCATTCATTGTCATAAAACCCTTTTGTCATGTAGTACATTGCTATTGCCCCACCATCCTTCAGTGGGTAAGGCATTCTGAAACAAATTTGTAATATGTTCAGCTGTTTAAGGGGCATCTTGCAAAGTTTTTTTCTTGTTGATATGCAATATTGTTTTTAGCCAGTTTAATCTGTTTTCATATGCCTCCATGGAGAATAGTTTTGAGTCTTTATTTGCTTTATAAATAAGAAACATTCCTAACGGCATCATCAAGAATATCGGTAACCACATTCCCCAAAAAGGTGTTAAAATTAATTGTTTTGACAGTTTCTCTCCAATAAGCGATATAACATAATAAAAAATAAAAAGAAGGGTAGAAATAATCGCGGGTAAACCCAATCCTCCCTTACGAATAATTGCACCAAGCGGGGCACCAATCAGAAATAAGGAAAATATAGTAAATGACAGAATGATTTTTCTGTGCCATTCTATGTAAAAATTCATCATAGATTTTTGATACATGATATTTTCCATTGCAGAAGGAATGAGCACTTGTTTTATGTTACGCGATATCGTAATGGCTTTATTTAATATCTGGTCTCTCCTTTTTTTTGGAAAATTGTCGATGAATGATTCTGCAGTAAAATTGATTGGTCTGGGGGTTAAATGTCTGAACGTAGTATCTCGCAGGAAATAGTAGTATGGTTGGAGATATTTGATTGTTACAGGTACTTGCTGAGAAATAATATTATTAACTGAATCTATCGATTCTTGTAATTGTTTTAGATTCAACATTTTAAAACCACCTTTGAACAGTGTGGCATTTGTTCGGTTGAATTGGAAAGAAGAAAGGTCGAATTTGATTTCATACTCCTTAAAATGCAGTCGTGATGCAGGATTATTACGATAATCGTTCCCTTGTCCGCTTATTTCTTCATAACGGTTACCATTATAAAGTTTGATAAAAAGCCAGCGAGCATCTGGCGACATATATAAATTCCCACTTTGTGCCTTTATTACAATATTATTCCCAAGACCTGCAGTATGATCGTAAATTAACACATCCTGAACATCGTTACTTACATTGCTTTTTTGCGCTATTCTTATCCTGTAACCGTCAATTCCATCGTAAAACACTCCGGGCCTTATGTCCAAAGCCAGTTTCTTGCTTTTTATATCATACAGCAGTGTTTGAAATTTCAAATTTGCTTTTGGGAGAACATTGTTTGCGAAAAAATAGGCTCCAATGCTCAGGAAAACGATCAGTATCAATACCGGCCTGAAAATTCTTAACATGGAAATACCTGTCGATTTAAAAGCCATGAGTTCATTACTTTCGGCTATATTACCCATTGTCATTATACCTGACAGTAATGCAGCCAAGGGTAATGCCATTGTTACCAGGCTGGCTGAAGCATAAAATAATAGTTGAAATATAACAGATAGATCCAATCCCTTTCCTACCAGGTCGTCAATATATTTCCATAAAAACTGCATCAGGAGAAAGAACATACATACTCCTAAGGTAGTAATGAATGGACCAACATAATAAATAAGGGCTAATTTGTCTAATTTCTTCACGTAGGGCACTGTTCAAATCATTTGCAATTTAGACGATTTCGAATTAAAAAATCGTCCATTGGAATATTTTGAAAATCAGAAATGGTTGAAATATGAAATAAAATAGTAAACCGATACCGAGTTAATTTAAGCCAAACCCACTAATAAGTTTGTTTCCTTGTTTTGAAATACTTTTGTTACCTTTGTAGTACAATAATATACTCCATACTAACAGATTACGGCAGTTCCTTTATGGTATGTGTTTTGAGTGAGTGTTATAGGATATAAAAATCAGATTCAGGAATGGCAAATCTTTTCACAAAAACAATTACTTCCATTTTTGGCAGCAAATCTGACCGTGATGTTAAGCTAATTGATCCATTTATCCTGCGAATTAATCATTTTTACGATGAATTCCATAGACTTTCTAACGATGAATTACGGGCCAAAACATTGGAATTTAAACAAATCCTGACTGATGGATTGAAAGAATATGACAAAAGTATTCTTGAAATAAGGGATGAACTAGAGAACAACCTGGAACTTTTACCCGATAAAAAAGATTCCCTTTTCAGGCAGATTGATGGACTTGAAAAAGAAAGGAATAAAGAACTGGAAAAAATTCTGATGACAATACTGCCTGAAGCTTTTGCTGTTGTGAAGGATACTGCACGCCGGTTCACCGAAAACGAAACACTTAAAGTAACTGCTACACAAAGAGATCGTGATCTGAGCATCAGGAAAGATTTTGTTCATATTGAAGGCGATGTTGCTTTATACCAAAATAGCTGGCTCGCAGCTGGGGGTAAGATCAAGTGGGCCATGATTCATTACGATGTTCAGCTGATCGGTGGTGTGGTATTACATCAGGGAAAAATATCAGAAATGGCAACCGGTGAAGGGAAAACACTGGTATCGACATTACCGGCTTATCTTAACGCCCTGGCCGGAAAAGGGGTTCATATTGTAACCGTAAATGATTACCTTGCCCGTCGTGACTGTGAGTGGAATGGCCCATTATATGAATTTCTGGGTATTTCTGTCGACTGTATAGAATATTACCAACCCAACACCGAAGAACGAAGAAAAGCATACCTTGCAGATATAACCTACGGTACTAATAATGAATTCGGCTTTGACTACCTGCGTGACAATATGGCACGCGGACTGGAAGACATGGTTCAGAGGGGCCATCACTATGCTATGGTTGATGAGGTTGACTCTGTTTTAATCGATGATGCCCGTACACCATTGATTATATCCGGCCCAACTGATACAAGCGACAAGGAACATGAAAAATATTACGAGCTTAAACCCCGTATTGAACGACTTGTAAAAGCTCAGAAAGACTATATAAACAAAGCACTAAACATTGCAAAGGCGGGGCTAAATCCCGATAATTTCAGGGAAACGGATGATCCGGCTATTATGTTGCTCAGATCACACCGTGGACTCCCTAAAAGCAAGGCTTTGATAAAATATCTTAGCGAACAGGGCATAAAATCGGCATTGTTAAAAACCGAAAACCATTTCATGGGCGAGCAGTCAAAGCATATGCCCGAAATTGACAAAGAATTGTTTTTTGTAATAGATGAAAAAAACAATTCAATTGATCTGACCGAAAAAGGCCTTGAACTCATTACAACACAAGGTGAGGATACCTCCTTTTTCGTTCTTCCTGATGTGGGTTCTGAAATCTCTGTTCTTGAGAACTCCGATTTAGATGATGAAGAGAAGTTGCTTCAAAAAGAAGAACTTTTGAAAGATTATTCAATTAAATCTGAGAGAATTCATATCATTAATCAATTATTAAAGGCTTACTGCCTTTTTGAACTTGATGTAGAATATATTATTGGTGAGGGAAAGATTAAGATTGTAGATGAGCAAACCGGAAGGGTACTCGAAGGCAGACGATACTCAGAAGGATTACATCAGGCCATTGAAGCCAAAGAAAGCCTGAAAGTAGAAAAGACAACACAGACTTATGCTACAATTACCTTGCAGAATTATTTCAGAATGTACCATAAGTTGTGTGGAATGACCGGTACTGCCGAAACCGAGGCAGGCGAATTCTGGTCAATCTATAAACTTGATGTGGTGGTGGTGCCGACAAATGTCCCCGCCACAAGGGTCGATTATGAAGATATCATACTGAAAACAACCCGCGAAAAGTTTAATGCAGCAATAACAGAAATTGAAAAACTGGTAACAGCCGGAAGGCCCGTTCTTGTTGGCACAACATCAGTCGAAACCTCCGAATTATTCAGCAGAATGCTTAACCTAAGGAAGATAAAGCATAATGTTCTCAATGCCAAGCAACATCAGCGTGAGGCTGAAATTGTTGCTGAAGCAGGTTTTGCAGGTACCGTAACCATTGCTACTAATATGGCTGGTCGTGGTACGGACATTAAGTTGGGTCCCGGTGTTAAAGAAGCCGGAGGA
>Ga0182027_10001373_pt1 | contig 40883 bp, 39 predicted proteins | sample 712E1DmetaG_FD_121300 | JGI IMG/M metagenome (GOLD analysis project Ga0182027, IMG submission 121300) | Permafrost microbial communities from Stordalen Mire, Sweden - 712E1D metaG (Illumina Assembly) | ecosystem: Environmental > Terrestrial > Soil > Wetlands > Permafrost | place: Sweden...
ATCTTTGCAAAAAACTGGTTTTCCTTCAGTTGGCTTGAATGGTACTTCACATTCATTACCACATTCAGAACACGTTGCTTTATGCATTTCCCTTGGGCCGAAATCGCGTCTAAATCCGCCGCCGCTATTTCCGCCTCGATTGAATCCGTTCATGAGATAACCTCCTACTATGAGGAAATAGTATCAGATTATAAATGTTGGTATTTTAGAGATTAAATTTATATACAATCGCGATATTGTCAGAATATGAATATCAAAAATACGAATGTCATAGTACGTAGAGCAAACGCTAAAGATATCGATTCATTAGTCAGGTTATGGAAAGAATTCATGAAAGTGCATGATGCAGATGTCATCGCAAAGAACAGTAAACTTAAACCTCATCTTAAATTGAATAAGGACGCTCATCTTGGTTTTAAAAAATGGACGGGTCAACTAATCAAATCGAAAAACGGATTGATTACAATAGTCGAAGTCGATGGAAAAGCTGTCGGATATACTCTATGTCTAATTAAGAAAAACATACCAGTATTTGCCCTGAAAAAATTGGGCTACATAAGCGACATGTATGTAAAGAAAGAATATCAAGGTCTAGGTATTAGTTCTAAGTTGAAAGACGATGCAATCAAATGGTTCAAGAAAAAAAAGATAAAACATATCTCATTAAGAGTCTATTATGATAATGAACATGGACGTAAAGTCTATGAGAAATGGGGATTCTTCAATCACAGTATAGAGATGTGCAGAGAGATATGATATGACTATCACAGAAAGTTTCTAGAACACCCCACTATAATACATCAATACCATAACAACATACGCTATCAGGAACGCCGGTATGAATGGTATGCCTTCTTTTATCGTCACAGTCCTTATCTTCCCTTTTGCCGCATACTTCTTCAATAATTCTATTTGTTCTCGAGAAATACCTAGATCTTTCGGTCCGGTAATTAATTTTTTGCCAATAAACACATCTTTGAATATCCAGTCTCCTTCAGTCAATTTATTTATGGGTACTTCCTTGATCATACAGCTATCTTCTATAGTCTTCACGAATAACCATACATAGAACATTATATAGAACATCGCTATGAATGTCAATATCGCCAACCTATACTCTTCAGGAACTATCGTCAACACTAATATTATCAGAACAATAATTACTGCTAACATAACTCTACGCACTATGACGACTGACCGTTTTTGTGTCCATAGTCTCAAATTTTTCATGAATAACTTTCTGTTCTTGATTGCCAAGAATATGCTCCAAGCTAGACCATATATCGCCCCACAGAACACTATTGCTGCTATAAATATCAACAACCAGAAATTATCTTCGCCAAATACATGGAATAGATTAAACCCTAGTATTGCCCCTAGGCCCATTATTAATTTACTATCTCCACCGCCCCATTGTCCTAGATAGAACATCCCGTATGCGACAATCAACCCAAATAAGAATCCGAGCACTGATTGTATCAGATAATTATAATCCCTGCTTATAACAAAATAGATTACTGATATTGCGAATGCGATAAATATCAGTCCATAAGAGACGTAGTCTGGAACTTCTCTACTCTTTAAATCCGTTATAGAAGCTACAAACAACGCTACGAACGCTATGATAACCCCGATTAAAAGCATGATTATTGATTCTGTTAGGATTATATAAATTTTGTTAGTAAAAGACCTTTGGCACCGTTTTATCACCCGCCTATAATAACAAAACATTTATATATTAGTATATCTTTTAGTATATTGGTTGCCTATGCTAACATATAAAACATGTAATTTATGCGGAACGGGCTCAGAGGATACAGCCGTATTTACGTGTAGCTATGCGAAGGGAGAATTAAATATATGTTTAGGTTGTCTCGCCGAGGGCATACTAGAAACTGTTAGTCAGAGCAAATCTAAGGTCCCGCAAACAAAACAAACAGAATTTGATCCTATGTTATTTGACTTATCGATACCTGATGAAGTATACGGCTTCACATGTGAAGCGTGCAATAATGTGATGTTCGCAGATATGTTCCCAGTACAATGCGAGAATTGCCAACACATAAATCATCAGACAGTATTACAGAAAAATAAATAAAATTTAGATGTAAATAGCATCAATAATATATTATAGAAAAGAATTTCAGGATTAAAAAACAGGTGAGCCAGATGAATAAGAATTTGATGTTAGCAATCATACTAGTAGCCATGATTCCAGGATTATTTGCAATAGGAAAAGCTATGACCGTATCGATAGCCGTAATTGCATACTTAGTGATATCAATAGCATTATTAATTCTAGCAGTAGCATACATCGCAATGCTCTATAAACATGAACAAACGCATAAGAGCCAGTCAAAAGAGCACATAAATAAGAGTCAATCAAAAAAAGTCACATCCACAATTCACATGAATACAACCATGGCAAAGATTCATTCCAAAATTGGCTCAAAAATAAGTTCAATAAAGATAAGTGACGACAAGGCAGAAAGATACATCGTAGCTATAGTCGGCTTAGTGGGCGTAGTCGCAATATTAGTCATGATATTGAGATAAATGTTTTATATTTATTTTTTTCTTATAGTCATTTCCATTACCTTTTCTCACACGAAACATTTTCTCATTTTATTCGAAACTGTTTTGCAAGTATGCAAAACATTCTTTCATTTCATTCAAGGTATTCCGCGAATGCGGAATATTTATAAAACATTAATTATTTCCTTTCTATACCGATGATTGATGAGGTCCTAAGGGACTGAGAGAGGTATTATAGTTCTAACGTAATACCAACGAAGAATAGTATAACATACTTTCTTCGCGAAAAATTTGGAGGATGTAAAATGGCAGATCATAGAGGATATGAACTTGTTGAAATAGCAAGAAAGAGCGGAAAGATAAAGAAGGGAACAAACGAAGCAACTAAGATGGTCGAAAGAGGCACTGCTAAGGCAATAGTATATGCAGCAGATGTCACACCAAAAGAAATCGTGATGCACATTCCATTACTAGCAAAGGAAAAAGGCATATTATGCATTGAAGTTCCTAGCAAAGAAGAGTTAGGAGCAGCTGCAGGATTAACTAAACCAACAGCCGCTGTAGCAATAATGGATGCAGGCGACGCTAAGGGATTATTAAAAGAATAAGTGATTAACAATCATTGAGGTTAAAATGGCAGACAACAAAGGAAAACCTATGAAATTCGATAACGCACCTGTACAACCAACAGAACAGAAGGGTAGTGTAAGCTTCACGCTAGCAGTACCAGCAAAAGTTGAGGAAGTTGTCGGAAGAACAGGCACAAGAGGAGAGGCTACACAAGTCAGAGTAAAGATATTGGAAGGCAGAGACAAAAATAAGACTATGCGTAGGAACGTTCGTGGACCAGTACAGGTCGGCGATACATTGATGCTTAGAGAGACAGAAATAGAAGCGAGACCGTTGAATAAGATGGGTCGTGGAAATCAATAAATCTTTTAAGAAAAGATTCCAAAAAAGTAAAACTTTTTGGGCGCAAGAAACTAGTGTTTCTTTGCGTAGCAAAATAGATGAAGCTCACGAGCTACGTGAGTTCATCTATACTAAATAACTAATAAGGTGAAAAAATGGTCAAATGTTCATTTTGTAACAACGAATTGCCTAAAGGTACAGGTAAGATGTACGTAAAGGTATCAGGACAAATACTATATTTCTGCTCTAGCAAATGCGAGAAGAACCTAATAAAGTTAGGAAGAATCCCTAGAGAGGAGAAATGGGTCAATAATACAGCAGAAAAAACTGACAAGAAACAGAAGTGAAAACCATGGTAAAAACTAATCCCGATGTAAATAAAGATACACCAAAATCTACAATCCAAAGAACATTGGTCCTCATAAAATCCGATGGAGTACAAAGGCAGTTCATTGGAAAGATAATTCAAAGGTTTGAGGAAGTTGGCTTGAAGATTGTCGGCATGAAGATGAAATGGGCTGACGAAGAATTTGCAAAAAAACACTATTTTGATGTCGAAGAAAGAAAAGGACCCAGAGTGTTTAACAGCTTAGTATCGTATTTGACTGAAGGACCTGTCATAGCAATGGTACTTGAAGGGATTGACTCTGTAGAACTTGTAAGAAAGATGGTCGGTTCGACAGAACCAAAATCTGCACTTCCTGGAACTATAAGAGGAGATTTTTCCCAACACTCCTATGGTTATACTGATGATAGAGAGAAAATAATAAGAAATCTTATCCATGCATCAGGAAAACCTGAAGAGGCAGAATACGAGATAAAATTGTGGTTCTCGCCGGACGAACTTCACACATATAAGACAGTACATGAATTCCATGTATTTTAATTTTTTATTTTCAATAGATAAGATTATAATTAATATAAATTAAACAAAATATGGAGGTAGGAAAGAAGTAACATTTTTTCCTAAAATATTATGGGAGAGAAGATGGTTGATAAGGTTATGCGTATCATGAATAAGCCAGATAATATTAGAAACATTGCTACATGTGCTCACATTGATCACGGTAAGACAACGTTTTCAGACAACTTGCTTTTTGGTGCAGGAATGATGTCTGAAGAGTTAGCTGGTAAAGCATGTGTCTTAGATTTTCACGAGGATGAGAAGGCTAGAGGAATCACTATCGATGCTGCAAACGTATCAATGGTACACGAATCCGATGGTCAAGAATACTTAATTAATTTGATTGATACTCCGGGGCACGTTGATTTCGGTGGAGACGTCACTAGAGCTATGAGAGCAGTAGATGGTGCTATAGTATTATGTTGCGCTGTTGAAGGTATCATGCCTCAGACGGAAACAGTATTGAAACAGGCATTGAGAGAAAGAGTCAAACCTATATTATTCATCAATAAAGTTGATAGATTGATCAAGGAAGTCAAGCTAACTCCTGAAGCGATGCAAGAAAGATTCATGAAGATAATCAATCACGTAAACAAATTGATTATTGAGATATCTCCTGATATGGGACCTAAATGGCAAGTCAATGTACTTGATGGTTCAGTATGTTTCGGTTCAGCATTCCATAATTGGGCAATGAGTGTCCCTTACATGAAGAAGAAAGGATTGACATTCAAGTCGATAATTGAAGCTTATGAAGAGGATAAATGGAAAGAGTTGAAGCATCAGGCACCATTGCATGAAGTAATACTTGACGCTGTAATAAAACATCATCCAAGTCCTATAAAGGCACAGGCTTATAGAATTCCGAAGATTTGGCATGGCGATGTTGATAGTCCTATCGGTCAATCATTGATGCATGCAGATCATAACGGTCCACTTGCATTCGTCGTTACAAAGATGACTATCGATCCTCAGGCAGGAGAGATATGTGCTGGAAGAATGTTCAGCGGAACTATGCGTAGAGGAGAAACAGTCAGATTGAACAGAGCGAAAGCTGATGTAAGAATCCAGCAGATATATATCTACAATGGAGCAAAAAGAGAAATCGTAGACAATGTTCCAGTAGGTAATATAATTGGAGTGTCAGGATTAAGAGGAGCTTATCCTGGTGAAACGGTATCATTCGGCGAAATGGAGCCATTCGAACAGATAACACATATCTTTGAACCTGTAATGACTAAAGCAATCGAAGCAAAGAGACCATCTGATTTACCAAAGTTAGTGGAAGTATTGATCCAAGTATCTAAGGAAGATCCTTCAATAGTTATCCAGATTAATCAGGAAACTGGTGAACACTTGATGAGCGGTATGGGAGAATTACATCTAGAAATCATCGAGAACAGAATCAGGACAGAGAAAGGTGTTGAGATACAATCATCTCCACCAATCGTAGTCTATAGAGAGACTATAACTAAGGATAATCATGTGCCATTCGAGGGTAAATCGCCTAATAAACACAACAAGTTTTACTTTACTTGCGAGCCATTAAGCCAAGAATTGAGAGATTCAATCAAAGCAGGAAAAATCCCTAATGGTCGTGTAAAGAAGAACACTCAAGACTTATGGGCTGAATTAGAAGCAGCTGGAATGGATACTAAAGAATCTAGAAAAGTCAGAGACGTATTCAACGGTAATTTATTAGTAGATGGAACTCGTGGTATCGTCCATATTGGTGAAGTAATTGAGATGGTCGCAGATACATTCGAAGATGTAATGACTAAAGGACCACTCGCTAAAGAACCATGTATTGGTGTGAAAATAATATTGGATGATGTCAAGCTGCACGAAGATGCTATCCACAGAGGACCAGCACAAGTATACCCTGCAGTAAGAGAAGGTATCAGAGGATCGATGATGCTTGCTAATCCATTGATGTTCGAACCAGTACAAGTTTTACAGTTCGATGCACCTGTTGAATTCATGGGCGAGATCAGCAAGTTGATCAGCAGCAAGAGAGGACAATTATTAGACATGCAGCAGGAAGGAGCACACATTGCAGTAAAAGGTAAGCTTCCTGTCGGCGAGATGTTTGGATTGTCGTCCGACTTGAGATCAGCTACTGAAGGTAGAGGAAACTTCTTCGTATTAGACCAAACTTTCGAGAAATTACCTGAAGAATTGCAAGGCAAGATAATCAACAATATCAGATCTCGTAAAGGATTGAAAGGCGGAGAGGAAGAACAGTCCGAATAAACCTTCGACTTTTTTTATTTATTTTTATTATCTTGATTCTTATTTCAACACAGGCAATCATCACTCTCAAGTGATAAAGAAAGTAAAGTTTATAAATAAACATAACCTACGAATATAATCAGCGAGTAAAATCGTCAAAAGATGAGGTAAAATAAAATGTTGACACAATACGATTATAAAATTAGTAATAAGAACTCTGACACGGCTTTGATAAACGCTGCGATAGTAATAACCGATCAAGCAGAATACGTAAATTCAAGAATACAAATAGATGCAGCCGAAGACTTCGGTTTTGTACCAGTAAATATGCCGCATCTGATAACATTATTAAAAAATACATACCTTGCTCCAATAATCAGATCATACCCGACAGATATAGTTTCTGGCAACTACCATGGATCAATCAATGGCAACAGAATTAATGTCACAGCACACGGAGATCATCCACTTGCTTCAGTAGAAAGATTATCAGAAGCATGGAATAATAGAATAGACAACGGATTCATGCCGATATATAATGATGAAACAAAGAAATTATTCAAGGAAGCTGTTCCAATTTCGGATGTGAGAAAAGGTTATGATGCAAGCAATCAGGCAATAGCAATCAATCTAGGCAAAGATAAACCAGTAATAGCAAGAGACGGTCATATAACTTATAACGATTGGATGATAGATGATTATGTGCTTTCAGTGTGCGGTAATCTGGAGAATAGGGAATCACTAGGACAATACTTATTCAAGATTGAAAAGAAAAAAAGAGATGTAATCAGAAACACTCACAATGTATACAATATGCCTTACGATAAAACAATAGGACAATTATTGTTGTTAGGCGGCTTCAATAGCGGAATCAATTTCCCCTGCGGTTCTAAAGATTATAGGGGACGATTCATAGGATCGAACAATCCACAATACGTGCGCGATCATCACATAAAACTGGGTTGAAGCGGATAAATCTTCAATAAAACATATTCAATCAGGTCAGTATTCAATACAGTAGTTAGTATAGATCTAAATTATAAGATAAAGTCATCAGATATAAGAGGATAAAAATAATATGGGAAGAGTGCCATCAGAACCGTATCAGAATCTAAGAGAGGAAAAAGAATATTTTAGAGATACTTTGACAGACATAATTGAAGAAGAGTATTCTCTGGTTGACAAAAATAGGCAGGGATCGATAGAAGTCCAATCAAAAATATGTAACCGATTTCTTATAGAAGTAACACCGGAAAGAATAGATGCATACTGTAAAGCGTATGATGATGTACTGTTGAAAAGAGAGATAAAATTAGGACAACATGTGAATGACCTTGTGACGCAGATAACTAACTGGGAAAAATATGATACTAAAAGTAAAACTTCGATAAAATACAGTAAAGATTTAGGAGAAAAACATTATCTTAAAGTAATTACCAAACTTAGAGATACAGATACTGTGCGTGAAATCATGGTGCCTGTAAACGAATATCTGTCTGAGAAAGAAATAGATAGAAGAATCAAAGACGATAACTACTATGGAGCTCAGAACGATAAAATCTATAATGACACGTTATTACAACACGAAAAGGAAATAGCAGAAATAAAAAAACGCAGATTATCAAAAACCGATGATGAAGCAATAATAAAATACGAAAAAGAGATAGAGGAAATACTACAACGCAAACCATCTAAATCAGATAATGCAACAATAATCAAATATCAAAAAAGGGTTATAAAAATAAAAAAGGGCGGATTATCTGAATCCGAGCTCGAAGAAGCGATAAAAGCAAAAAATAAGGATAAACCAAGGATATACTTACCACTATTCTCCGATATGGATCCTAGTGTGGATTACAGTAAACTAGAGATACTTGCAGTAGCGAATGTAACAGTCTTATATAATAAAAGCAAATTCACAGACAGATTGTATGAAGATATTCCATTCCAAGAATTAGTCGAGTCAAAGGCAATAAAGTATGCGATATACTCCAGAATCAAAAGATCCATACGTGAAGTAGAAAAATTAGCTGACGAATTATTGCAGCTTAGGGCAGAGGACGACACACCTTACGATAATATTGGAGCAATAGTCCAAGTTAGTAATGGTGATGAGATGTACACCATCTTAAATCACCTTATAGATACATCCAGCACATATCCAGAGATAGATAATACCAAATGTAAGAAAAATAACGAAAAGAAGACCAAGACAGGAAATATTGTATTAAAATTTAGAGATGACAATTATGCCACCATAAATGGTAAGGTATATAGGGTTTGCGATCAAGATAATCTCAAAGATGTTTTGGAACAAATCACAAAAACTGAGATAAGTGTAGATAGAAATATCAGGGAAAAATCAAGGACAGGGATACTAGAAAAATATATCTTAACTGAAGATGAAATAGAACAAGAAAAACAAGGTATAAAAGCAGGACATACTCTAGACAATTTCAAATGTGAGACATGGATTATGCTGCCAAAGATGCTTGAAACATATTTTGGAAGACATATAGGCCATGGTGAAGATTATTTCAGGAGACGTAAATTAAATCTTGAAACATACAGAGAAAATCCTGCCGAATCTCCTGCACATAAAGATGCAATAGAAGCTAAAGCTTCCAAAACTGAAGGACGTAGATTGTCAGAAGACCAAAATAAGACTCAAGAAGTGCTTCCAAGCGTAACATTAATAGGGCACTTTTTAGAAATGCTATTCATACCGGCATACCAGCCGACTGAATATAAAGAATATATTTAAAGGAACATAGCTACTATTGTATATTAAATGTTGCGTTTAATACGAAGCATTGATAATCTCAACCACTTTCCAATGAAAAATATATCGATGATGCCTGAAATGATATTCGATATTATTCTATACAAAAGCAAAATATTTATAAAGAGTTTATAATTCCTAATGACATCCCGTTGTTGGGGTAGAATATTAAAAATAGGATGTTTAACATTATAATATACGGAGGAATGTAAAATGGCAAGGACTAAGGAACATATAAATCTAGTATTCGTCGGTCATGTAGATCACGGAAAATCAACTACTGTAGGTAGATTATTATACGATTCAGGTAATGTTGACGAGCAGGCAATGAGAAAATTGAAGGAGAAGGCACAAGAATTAGGTAAGGGTGGCTTCGAGTTCGCTTTCGTCATGGATAACTTGAAAGAAGAACAGGAGAGAGGAGTAACTATAGATTTATCACACAAGAAATTCGAGACAGATAAGTATTACTTCACTATAATCGATGCTCCTGGGCACAAGGACTTCGTTAAGAACATGATCACTGGTGCATCACAAGCAGATGCTGCTGTATTAGTATGTGGTGCAAACGAAATAAAGGGTACAGAAACTATCGCTGAATTACCACCACAGACTGTTGAACACTGCAGATTGACTAAAATCTTAGGAGTAGGTCAATTGATTGTCGCTGTCAACAAGATGGACATGCAAGGTTATTCTCAAGATAGATTCGAAGGCGTTAAGAAAGTTATCACAGCACTATTGAAGGCTTCAGGTTGGAAAGTTGATGACGTACAGTTCATAGCTATCGCTTCATTGACTGGAGACAACATCGTTAAGAAGTCCGATAAGATGCCATGGTATACTGGAGTAACATTATTAGAAGCAATCAACAACTTGAAAGTTCCACAGAAACCAACTGAATTACCATTGAGACTTCCAATTCAGGATGTATATAACATCACAGGTATTGGTGTAGTACCAGTAGGTAGAGTTGAAACTGGAATAATAAAGGTTAACGATAAGATTATGGCTGTTCCAGGTAGAGAAGGTAAAGGAGTTCCTGGTGAAGTAAAATCTATTGAGATGCACCATGAACAGATGCAAGAGGCAGGCCCTGGAGACAATGTAGGAATGTCAGTCAGAGGATTCGGTAAGAAAGATGTTCAACGTGGAGATGTCTGCGGTCGTGTAGATGATGTACCAACTGTTGCAACTGAATTCACTGCACAAATCGTTGTATTGAACCATCCAAGTGTAATCACTGTTGGCTATACACCAGTATTCCATATACATACTGCACAAATCGCATGTACTGTAACTGAGATTGTCAAGCAATTGAATCCAATGACTGGAGAAACACTAAAGGAACACCCAGACTTCATAAAGAATGGAGACGCAGCAATAATCAAGTGTAAACCAACCCATCCTATGGTAATAGAGACTCATAAGACAATACCACAGATGTCTAGATTCGCAATCAGAGACTCTGGCGCAACAGTCGCTGCAGGAATGTGCATCGATGTAGTAAAAAAACAGATGTAAGCCTAGGCAACATTTAATTTTTTTATATTATTATTTTCATATACGATAAACTAACTGTTTATCGTTGGGGTAAACAATGCAAAAGGCAAGAATCAAATTAGCAAGTACCGACATCAACAAGATTAACCAGACATGTGAGTACATCAAGGATGTCGCTGCAAAGACCGGCGTAGTAATCAAGGGACCTATACCTTTACCAACTAAGAAACTTAAGATAACGACTAGAAAGGGTCCATGCGGTAACGGTACAGCAACTTGGGATAGATTTGAGATGAGAGTGCATAAAAGATTGATTGATTTAGGCATTGATGAAAGAGCATTAAGATTGGTCATGAAAGTTCCAATACCAGAAGGCTTAAACATCGAGATAGAAATGATTGATGAATAAATAATTATTTTTTAATTCTAACAAATTTTTATTATATTTTTTATAATACTTATTGAAACCTAAGTTGTAGATTAATGATATAATAGGTGTAAAGAAGTTAATAAAAATATATAAAAGAATTATCTTCTAATCAAGTAATCATTCAATGTGCTTAATAATGTTGCCTTAGATACAGGCTTAGGTAGATAATCATTGAACTCTGAATTTAATATCTTCTCCTTAACACCATCCTCAACGTATCCTGTGTATGCGATGATTGGTATTTTTTTATTGAACTCTCGAATTTTCTTGGTTGATTGATATCCGTCCATTCCAGGCATTCTTATATCCATCAATATCAAATTCAAGTCTTTATTTTCGGATGCTATATATAAGGCTTCTAGACCAGTTTTGGCCAATAATATTTCTATACCAGTATCTTTTAGCATCTCCTGCACCAATTTAATGCTGTCGCGATCATCTTCTGCTAATAACATCTTCTTTCCTTTGAAATCATAATTGCTTTCCATAATATAAGAAAACCTGTTTGATTTAAATAATTATCGGTAAGTAGTGAATCTCTATGAATTATTCCAGATTGCAATTATAAAAACATTTTAATATACCTTGTCTCTAAGCAAAAACATGGCTCATAACATCAAAGTATTAGCGATTAACATCGAGGCAGGAGTCAATAATTCTAAAGGATACTTCGGATATTTAGCCACGATTGTCAAGAACTTTTTTCCTCATTCAAATGAGCCATTATATACACTTGCAGAGTACATAAAAAGGGAAAATATCGACATTGCCGCTTTAACAGAAATTGATGGTGGATCATTTAGAACAAAGCACATCAGTCAGCTCAAGATACTTTCCAATCTGACAGGATTAATGAACAATTCGTTTAATCCGACTTACAGGTTTGGAAAAATAATAAATCAAGGAGACGGATTATTAAGCAGGTTTCCGGAACATAATAGAGAATATTACAAGCTGCAGGGAAAACATCCAAGATACCTTGAATTCGCAACAACAGATATAGATAAGAAAAAGATAAAAATAATCGTAACACATCTATCATTAGGACATCGTATACGAATAAAGGAATTAAAGCAGATAGCCTCAGTACTTTCTCACACAGATACTCCAAAGATATTAATGGGAGATTTTAACACGGGAAATCCTGAAGAATTAAATATAATAAAACAAACCGGACTAATACCAGTGCACGATAATAACACTTTCCCATCATGGAAACCGAAAAAATCAATAGATCACATATTCGTAAGCCCAGAATTTGAGATTGTGAGGACATTTATCTGTCCTCTGAAGATATCTGATCATCTGGGCATAGTCGCTGAATTAAAGATAAAGAAGTAGTTCTGGAAATATACGCCGACACCCGGATTTGAACCGGGAAGTCTTACGACAGCAGTTCTCCGTCGATAAGATTATCGGTTCGAGACTGCCGCAATACCAGGTTATGCGATGCCGGCATATATAATTGACGTGCGGTAGCCGGGAATCGAACCCGGGTTTCAAGCTTTTTCCATAATCATTTGGGAAGCTCGGATAATACCATTATAAGACTGCCGCGTATTCTATAGGACAATCTAAGGCTTTTAATAGTTGATGGAAAAAGATGTTTTGTACCATTATATTTATTAATCCAATAAATTTCCTGTTTCCATGATCTTAAAATCACTTGAAAAAGAAATCATTCAGGGAGGAATGGGCGTTGGCGTATCTAATTATAAGCTTGCAAAAGAAGTTTCCAAACTAGGACAATTAGGAATTGTTTCTGGAGTAGCACTCGAAGCTGTCATGACTCGAAGGCTCCAGAATGGAGATCCTACTGGAGAGGTTAGATCAGCACTAAAGCAATTCTATGATGAATATTTTTCTGAATGGATAATTGATACATATTTTATTCCCGGTGGAAAAAAACCTAATGTAAAATATAAACGTACACCATTCCCAAAATTCAAATTAAACAAAGATAATTCTTTAAGTCTGACCGATGAAAAGCTCACAAAATTAATCGTTGCGGCAAATTTTGTCGAGGTGTATTTGGCAAAGCGAGGTCATGATAATCCTGTTGGAATAAATTATTTGTATAAAGTCAGATATGCGATGATGCCAGCAATGTTTGGTGCAATGCTTGCAGGTGCGAATGCATTATTGATAGGAGCTGGATTCGCTAAAGAAATTCCTGATGCCCTAACAGCGATTTCAGAAAATAATAAAGCAACATTGCCTATCCCTATAGTGGGAGATAAAGATCAGAAATTACTTTTTGATCCTGGAAAATTATTTAGGAATAAAAATTTGAGGCGTCCAGCATTTATTGGCATATTATCCAATCATATGGGATTAAGAGCGCTACCAAATGCTGATGCATATGTATTCGAAGGTCCGACTGCCGGGGGTCACAATGCTCCAGCCAGATCCAAATTATTAAATGCATTAGGTGAACCAGAATACGGTATCAAGGACGATATGGATTATGGATTATTAAAGATGCTTCTAGAACAGAATGCAGAAAAATTTGGTAGTATACAACCTTACTGGTTTGCAGGAGGATATGCAGGCAGATTAAGGGAAGCGCAGGAACATGGAGCAGTTGGCGTGCAAGTTGGGACACCGTTTGCATTCAGTCAAGAATCAGGGATAGATCCGACGTTAAAATTAAAAATTCTTAAACAGATAATGGATGGCGGAACAGTATTCACAAGTCCCGATGCATCATCAAGCGGATTTCCATTCAAATTATTTCAAAGTCAAGATACCTTGACAAATCCTGATTTGTACAATAAAAGAAAACGTGTATGTGATTTAGGATACCTCATAGAGTTATACGACAGAAAAGGTGCTACAAGATGTCCTTCAGAGAACATTTCAAGTTATATAAAAAAAGGCGGTTTCGAAAAAGACACAATCAACAAAGTATGTTTATGCAACGGATTGCCTGCGACAGTCGGACTCGGTTCGCCTGGTGAGATGCCTATAGTGACTGCAGGTTCAGATTTATCATTAGTCAAAATACTCGTGACTAAATACGGACTAAATTATTCTGCAAAGAACGTTATAGATTATATCCTGGCCAAGGAATGATTCTTCACGAAAAGATTGTCGAAAAACAACATTACAACATGATAAGACTAATATTATATCATGCTGAAAAGACTTAAAAAGATTAATTAATAAGACATAAAAGTACTATTCCTCTCGAGAGTAATTATATTTCATCGAATAGAAATGTTTATAAATAAAACAATATTTCTTTATCACTATATAGGAGTAATATAAGAAAGTTCATGCCAGAGACTAATCCGTTAGTAAAAATAATTGTACCGTTAGCAATAGGATGTGCTAGTCTTAGTTGGTACAACAAAAATTATACTACTGTAGACAATGCAGTATCATCCGCTTACAAAATTGCAAAAATCGAGATGAACACCATTAATAAAAGTAGTTTTCCAGGGAAAATAAAAAATATAACATCTATGCTGGTCCAAAATCTTGGGAAACTTATATCGCCGCATGAAAAAAATAAATATGCTGCGCCTAGTAATAATTCAGAATTGGTAGATTATGCAGGAAGATTAGGCGTCAGTCCGAATGCCATGTCATTAGATGATGTTGTAAATACATTGGATAATGAATACAATACGTTGTGGCCAGAACATCCTGTTGATGAAAAATACTTTCTTGCAACAATGAGTTTAGAATCAGGATTTAACCCTAAGGCTTACAATCCTAATGGTGGCGCAACGGGACTCTCAGGATTCCTTCCAAGCTCATGGCGCAAGAATTCAGATAAATCATTCAAGTATGCAACAGATCCAGATGAGAACATAAAAGCACTCATTAGATTGACACAGAAAAATCTAGCGTATCTTCAAGAAAACTATTCTACTCGGGACAATCCTAATTGGGACAATCTATCTGAATTAGAACAAGATATACAACTAGGATTAGCACATTCAGCAGGACCAGAAAAGATGAAACGTGCAAGATTCAACCCATACAATTTAAAGAGAGATTGGATACGAACACAATCGATAAACTATCAGACAAATATGAGAGATTATCTGACTAGATAAGTTTTAGTGCATTGATAAGTTATAGCCCATTTTATTTAAGAGATGTTTTTCTGCGGAGATATTTATCTTTTAGATAAATTTCCAATAAACAAATATTTCTAATATGTAATTTATTATATACTGCTCCCGTCGGGATTTGAACCCGAGTCACCACCGTGAGAGGGTGGTATGATTGGCCGAGCTACACTACAGGAGCACAAAGAGTACGAATAGAATTGCCTCTCACGATAAAGGAATTGAAAACGGTTTTATAAATGTTATGTGGATTAGCGTTTCTTCTTTTTCTTATCTTTATATCTTATTCCAAGAGTAGAACATAATACGATGAACATTAATACTATGAATGCCTTATCTGCTGGAGCAATTATTTTCCATATGCCGAATTTTATGAGTGCAAACACAACTAATATTCCTAGAAGTAACATGATGATATAATTTATTGACGTTCTCTTATAATCTATTGATGATAATTTAGAATTTATCTTCATAAAAGAATAGTGTCAAAATGGTTTTATAAATGTTATGCGCATTTGACGCTACCGAATATGAATGCATTGATATCCAATGAATCTAAGAAGAAGTCTTAATGGATGTCTTATTATTGATATAATTACCTGCTTTCGGATTATTAGCTGATGAAGATTTATTGATGGCAGCTAGATATTCGCGATTCTGAGCCCGACTATTAGAGGCTAAGATATGAGTCTCCATAAATGATTTAGTATTTGCCGCAGCATATGCCTGCCAGAATATATCATTTCTTTTCGATTCGTATCTCTCGATCTTTGCGCTATACAAAGCAATATTCTTGGATAGATCTTCCAAACTAAGTTCAAACATGGCATTATCTACCTTTACCGTGTGATTCTGCGATTGCTTAGGCATATTTTTTATATTCCAATCTTTATGATATATATTCAACGGATCTATATAAAGATAAGGTCCGCCATTGAATGCCGACGATAAATAATCGCGTTTTTCTGCAATTGTCAATTCACCCCAATGCGGATATGCTTTTGAGAATTCATCTTCCATCCAAGTATAATATTTGATTATAGCCCGAACATTCAATACTGGATTATATACATTCGGAAAAAATGGTCCTTCTCCATATGTCGTCCATCCATCTAGTGTAAATTGCCCAAATCCGCTCGCGCCAGAATATTTATTGTGTGCCATCATTTTATACCGAGATTCTTCTCGGATGCTTGATTTCACAAGATATTTATTCACGACTTCTGTATAATTTGTAATCGTATCCAATATTGAATTGACAAGTTTTTCTTGATTTATCATCGGCCGATTCGCGGCTAAATCCGCTAAAGAATCCGTCTTGATATTCAGGACAGAATCAATATGCTCATTATTATAGTATATAGGTATCTTTAAATTTGATTCAACAATCCTTTTTGCTTCAGTAAGAAGTGAATCTAAAGTCCTATAATCTTCTCTTCTGATTGCAATTGAATCTGCATTATCATCCAGGATATCTTTAAGAAATTCCCAAGACGGAGCATTCTTTTTCTCTAAGAGAGAAATCGGTGCATTCACCTTATCATGATAATTATCTTTTGGAATATCATAATTTTGTTTAGATGTCAACGATATAGCTGCAGCTACAACAATACCTCCTATATTCATTATCCGCTTCGTTTTTTTACCCATCACTTACTCCTATAATTAAATCCGCAAAGGTATGACACTTTTACCAGATATTTCCGTAAATGTTATTCAAGTATTATCTATATCGTCATTATATGATAATACTCTATATGATAACACCTACAACTTAAGTCGCATTATAATCTATAACTCTGACTGCTCTTTTATCGTATGATAATTCATCTAAACTTCTCACCAACAGTGTTAATGTATGATAAATATCTTAGATTTATAATACTAGGAAGCATAAATCTTTTATAAATCTTGTGAAGTTATGAAAAAATATCCTGCAGAAAAAGAAAAATATATCTGAAAAATTCTATGAGAGTATATTCACAAACGTTATAAATCATTTACAGTCCCAATTAAGAGGTGATTTAATGGAATTTAAAGAAATAGTCATGCAAAGGTATGCCACAAAGAAATTTGACGGTAAAAAGATTGATCAAAAAAAATTAGATGAATTGCTAGAATTGATAAGATTCAGTGCATCCTCATTAAATCTTCAACCGTGGAAAATTAAAATAATAATGGATCCTAAAACTAAAGAGAAGCTATCGCCGGCAACATGGAACCAAGAACAGATAAATTCATGTTCGCATCTACTGGTATTCTGTGCAGATAAGGATCTCGATGGAAAAGCTAAGTTGTTAGAGAAGACAATGATAAAAAATGGCGCAAAGAAAGAGCAACTTAAAGGATATATGGATATGATACATAATGCGATTAATAACATGAATCCGGAACAACAATTATCATGGACGCAAAGACAACTATATCTAGCGGTGGGCAATGCAATCAATGGCGCTAAGACATTAGGGTTCGATTCATGCCCTATGGAAGGATTCAATGCAGTAGAATATTCTAAAATATTAAAATTACCAGATAATCTAGTACCAACAACATTAGTTCCTATAGGATATGCTGCAGATACGCCAAGACCAAAAGTCAGGCTTGCAAAAGAAGATGTGTTCTTCTAATTTTTTATTTATTAATTTTATTCTCTAAAATTAATCGTATCAATAAAGTTTTTAAACAATAATCACAGAGTTATATCATGTCTGAATTAAAAGATGGTGATGATTCTAAAAGTGTTCTTACAGAAAGTAATGGTCGCGATTATAGGACTGCGTTAAAACATGAAGAGATAACAATAGACGACTTAAATCAAGATATAGAAAAGAAGCTGCAAGAACAGGGAGTTATTTTTGATAAGAAAAAATTCTATGTAGAAGATAAACATATGACTTATGGTGATAGCCTTGCAGATTCTGTCGCAAGGACTGGTGGATCTTGGAAATTCATAATCGGATTTCTTTCAATCATGACTATCTGGATTATTGCAAATATAATATTTCTTGGAATAGGAGGATGGGATCCATATCCATTCATACTGTTGAACTTATGCCTGTCATGCCTTGCTGCAATACAGGCGCCTATAATAATGATGAGCCAGAACAGGCAAGAAGAGAAGGCAAGAAAACAGCAACAGATAAACCTGGAAAAAGATATAGTAGATTTCAAGCAGGATAGACTCGATGTTATTGTAGACCAGAAATCCTTGGATATATTGATGAAACTTGAAAAAAGACTCGATAGTATAGAGAAGAAATTGGACGGAAAGAAGAAGCTGGATAAGAAGAGAAATTCTAGAAAATAAAAGATGTATGGGTCACGAGAGGAATACTGACGATGATTATGTTCTGTTTTCTATTCATAGCCCTAATACTATCCATTTGATAAATTCATAGCCATAAATATACTACAATTCTTACAAAAAAAGAAAATAATAGGAAAAAATAATAAAATCTATTTCGCTGCTGCAGCAATTGACGCGAATCCGATTGCATTCGCCGCGGCTGTGACATCGCTGTCTGCAACACCGTCGCTACCTTGCACAGTTACGATGACCCTATCGTTTACAAATAGATTATAAGAATAGCTGTCAGATGATTTTTGGTACTGATGCCATCCAGGATTACCGCTTATAGTTGTCTTCTTCAAGTATCCATCCGTCCCTTCCATTTCATAGAATCCAGCCCAGGTCATAGACAAATACTGGATGTAGCATGTATCAGTAAGGGTCACATCAATATTTTTGTCGTCTTTCTGTAGGTTGACACTTGCAGTGCTATATTTCATGACCTTTTGATCTGTTGGATTTGTGAAAGTGAGCATATTTCCTTGCGGTTCATTTCCAACATAGCTATTCACACTCTTTGGCAAAGCATCGACAAGGACTTGATAATTGATTGCTGCATCACATTGTTTCAAGTTTGCGCTTTTATCTGTCGATGGCGCACCATTATCAGCAGCAGGCGTTACATTACTGCCTGGCAAAATATTATTAGTTATAGGCGCATTCGAACATCCGCTAATAAAGAACAAAAGAAATACTCCTACCATCATTGCATATAATATCTTCATGGTTACACCCCCACTAAACTATCTATACAAGACTATATTAGATATATAATTGATACAGGTAAATATATTTAGTTTAAAAAGATTATGATAGAGCAATCTGCAATCAATAAATAAGAATAAATAGACTGTAACACCTCAATAGGAGAAGAGAATAGAACGGGCCATGGGAGATTTGAACTCCCGACCAATAGATTAAGAGTCTACTGCGCTACCAGGCTGCGCTAATGGCCCAATTGTATTCTAGAGAATTAAAAGGGCGTTTTTAAAGGTTGTTGTTTTCGGCATTTATTGATGTCTAGAAACATAGTCTAATCAATTCTTTAGCAGATATTCTTTCCCGATATAATGTATATGCCTTTCAAACATTCTTTTCTGTATCGCTGCATCATCGCCCTTCTCTATATCCTTAAATGTTTCTCTGAACAAATCTAATAATTTCCCTTCTAACTTTGATGTTATATTCTTCTCAATCCCGACATAATCTAACGTATAATCCCTGCCAAATATGAAGTCAAAAAATATCTTAGTTCTTTGTATATGATATGCATGTGATACTATCAATAATTTCTTCCAATAATGTCTCTTTATTATCCTTTTCGCAAAGAATGCGTTTCCAAATGTATCTAAAGATTTATCCTCTAATAATATTTTTCTTATATCAACGCCTTTTGATATTGCATATCTAGACATTGATTCTGCCTGTGAACATGAATAATTTTCAGGATTCCCGCCAGAAAATATGACTATAGGAGCTTTACTTGAATCTAATAATTTTATACCCTCATCCACTCGTGAACGAGTCTGAGCGCTTAGACTACCATCCAAATTCTTCTTATAGGATAATACTACTATTGCATCATACATAGTATTTTAGATTCGTGAGTAATATTTAAAACTTTCCGAACTAATAATAATCAGTACTATCAAGTGATAACTAATAACAACATTTTTAAAGCCCTTAAGATTCTATAGTCGTATGTCAGATATAAACATTTCAGCAAGCTACTTCATAAGAAGATTCGAGGATATAGAAGGTCTAGAAGCGTTAGCACAACATAACATTCAACTGGGATTATCTATGAATCAGAATGATATTGTCAAGTATACCAAAGAGATTGCATCAAGAAATGACATAAAAATCAATAGCGTCCATTTGCCGAAACTAGGTCCTGAAGAAACATACAACTGGACAATGCCGTTAAAAGAGTTATTTGGCGTCAATAGATTCACCATACATCCAGAAAAGAAAAATGTAGAAAATTTTACGTACGAGTGGCTACCTATATTAAAAAACTTGGAAAGAGAAGGAATACAGATAAGTTTTGAGAATAGCAATAGTAACCAATCAGTGCTGAGAAACCCATATAATATTCCGGATCAAAAACCATTCTATCTTACATTAGATGTTCAACATTTGCCAAAATATATGGATGAGATGGAAGTCTTTAAAGACTTAAAGGACAAAATATTGATTGTACATTTGACAAACAGAGAGATAACCGCACCTTATGAAAGATATAATGTATTCTTAACTAATATGTTCCGAAATCCTGAGATAGAATACGTACTAGAATATGGCAGGGATCACATTCCAGAAATGATACAGCAATATAAAAGCATCAAGCGGCTCTATGAAAAGTGGTCTCGAGATAACCCTTCAGGAAAGCATTAAATTCTTTCGGGTCATATTTCATGATATAATCATAATCAATCTTCTTATTCGACATATGATATAAGTGTAATAGAAGGTTTATATCATAAGCATCATTATCGTTCAATCTTTTTAGTTTACTAATGATGATATGTTCAACACTTTCAAATCTGAAAGCAAAAGCTTTATCCATAAAGTAAAATGTATGTTCCACACAATTATACAATTGCATATCATATGCTTCAGGAGTCAGATTAATGGCCTCTGCGTAACTCGTGGATATATTCATGTAAATCTCAGTCGAAGTTATCTTTCCTCCTTCATTGATCAAAACCATAATCATAGGCCTTTTATGACCTACTCTCCCTATTTGTATGTTATATTTAAGACCATGAAGTTCTCCATGACATGCTAATGCCTTGGAATCAAAACCCTTGTAACCATTAGGAAATATCAAATCTATATCATGCGTCGATCTGCACTCAGCCCGCAAACGTATATTCTTAGAGATATCCGAACCTGTAACTAATGCCATCTGCAATTGAACTGCGACTCCACCAACGACACAGTAACCGGTCTTCGAATATAATTGATGTATTCTTGACAACAGTATGATTAGAGCAGTATCCCATATCCCTCCTACAAGATATTTATTAGAGGAACCAGAAACAAAAGGCAGATCGTGACCTAGATTTATCTTAAGTAATTTTTCTACGACAACTCGTACCTGTTTAAACATCGTTATTAAATCACCATCAATATAGGTCTTTGAACTGGTGCGACTATTTATGGAACGCCAAAGTCCCTCGAGTTTGAATGCCACAGCATTAAATAATTCCCTCTCTCCAGAAGTCAGGAAATTCGAATAGATATTGCATATATCTACAATGTTTTCTTCCAAATCCTTAAATGCATCACTCTCTTCCTGAGTCAATACTCTGCTAGTGGAAGATAATTTTATGAGTAATCCTAGAGTGTTATCCATAGCCGTCAATTGACGTTTAATTATCCAATTATGAACTGATTCGAGCATCGATAGAACAATAGAAGCATTGTTTTAAATTCTTTACTGTTTATAAGAAAAAGAAATCAAAATCAAGTCATCGAATTGGTGTCACATTACGACTGTATAAATTTTCTTATAATCTTGAAATATCTCTGTCTATGATGAGTTTGCATGTCATACAATTTTCGTGGATGATTCAATGCCAACACCGGAATTCCATTATACGTTTCAAATTCGAGAAATTTTTCTCCATTATCATCTCTATTGAATAAATGTCTATAAGGTCTTTGACCGAACACCATTATCTTGCTCGGCTTTGCCGCTATTATCTGTTCTTTGAGCAAATCCACGCAAGCAGCATATTCCTTCTTTTTCGGCTCTCTGTCTTTTGGTAACAAACATTTGAATGCATTAGTCACATATATATCATCGTCAGTCAATCCACAATAACTATATAACCAATTCAATAGTTTTCCAGTATTAGACATCCTTAATGCACGATCATAGGAATTTTCTGGAGGTATTGATTTAAATAATCCTTCACCTTCATCAATCGCCTGTGTTGCCCTAGAATCAGACCTATTCAATACAATCATTATTCTGCTAGATTCATAATTCGTTCCTATTACTCCAGGATTATAGCATTTCGCATCCGGAGAACAATGATTAACACAATTGTCTAAATTAAACATATATATCCCCAACAAATAGGTCGCTAACGCGACAAATATTTCTACGCCGCGGCCCAGATTTGAACTGGGATACCTTTCGGAATCAGCTCTCAAGGCTGACGCAGTACCAGATTGTGCCACCGCGGCTTGATAAATAGGGATTTAAGACGATTTATAAAGTTTGAGAAAAAATTTATTTAGGCCAGAAGAATTCTTTTCTCTTCAGTATTGCTACAACATGTTCATAAAAACTCTTTCGGACTTCAGGCAATATTCCTGGTACCCATGTAGGATGTACATACATTATGCCGACCAATCCAAATGGATATGATATCGCCTTCAGTATTTCCTTATCACCAGTTTTATCAATATATAATTCCAGGAATTTATCGTTTAATTCTTTATAATAATCATTTTTAGTATTATGCCACATGAATACGTATAATGACGTCCAGAATCCTATATCCATCGCCGGATCTCCCCAAGGCATCCTGGAATAGTCAACAAAATATATCTTTTTTCCTGATAATATTGCATTCGCTGCCCAGAAATCTCCATGCAGTGCAGTCATCCTGTCGCTTCGATCCTTCCAATAATGCATCTGTTCTAACAATAGGCCCATATAATCTGCCTGTTGTTTAGGCGATAGGATGGGAGCATCTTTGGGAAATGCGTGCAATAATTGTAGCGTATACTCTTGATGTCCTATCACATTTCTTAGATAATCATTATATACAGCATTCAATTGTTTCTTGTCCTTTGACGGATGTTTAATCTTATGTATCTTTACAATGAAATCAACTACTTGTTTTAGTTCATCTATATCATCTTTGCCCATGTGTTTTCTCGTCTTTCTTTCTTCGATTATCTGTAGATAGTTCTTTCCATCTCCACCGTATTCTTGAATATTGTAGAATACTGTATCATCAGTTATTTCTGGTATTGATTCTAACTCTTTATTTTCTGCAATTACACCTATCGATCTCGGGAAAGCCTTGACCCTTGTATTCATGCTATGGCTTAATGCTAAAGAAGATAGTTTGCGTCCCGGAAACTCGAATCCTAGATCATGAGATTTGACTTGCTTGATAAAATAGTGTTTATTATCTGATGTCGTGATCTTATAACCGTCGCTATGATATCCTGAACCTATTAATCTTATCTCCTTGACCCTGACTTGTTTTTTTAATGCTGTCGACAATAATTTTTCAGCCTTGACCTTTTCCATAAATAGAGATTTGTCTATTATAAATATAAATATATCGGAAAAGAGGGAAAACTTAGGGAAAAATATCTGATTACCAGGTCGATAAAACACAAGCAAAACCTTTATAAATAACTACTACCTAGTAGTATCATGGAAGATAATTTATTCATAATGCGGCATGGACATACACTATACAAACAAGGTAAAGTTTCTATAGATGAAGCATGCGACATAGTTGACGAAGCAAAACCGGCTATTCGACAGTCTGCAATAGAAATCGATGGAATATTCAAAGGTAAAGGTTTAGAAATACAATCCACTCCATACGGTAGAGGATTAGCTACAGCAAAAGAAGTTTATGCGCAATTACAAGAGTTAGGATCAAAGCCAGGAGACATAAAAATAAACAACGAGTTAGAAGAGATCAGGAACTTCGATTATCGGATAATGCATGCACTAGCACGTGGAGGAGTATTGGATCTGGACGGAGACAAATACTTGTTCGACATAAATAATACTAATCCCAGGCAGCTTTCTGAAGTACAATTCTTCAGGCAGGATGAAATGCATGATATAAATTATTCCAAGAAATTGCCTACGGAATTACGACGCTTGATTGCAAATATGGAGACATGTAAGTCTGCAGAATACAGATTGACGAAGGTCTTAAGCAAAATCGAAAAAGAATCAGTATTAGTCACGCATGAAGGTCCGACTGGAATGTATGCTATGGCATTGACAGAAAATAAAGACTCATACTTAGATAGAGCAGGATTCGTACAATTAGAAAAAGTTAAAGACCTTTGGTATCCTAAATATATCAATAAGATAGGATTTGATGCGTACGCTGGAAAGGACATGTAAGTTTACTTCAGATAATTCTAGAAAAAAATAATGCCGCTTGGCCGACATATATTCTGTTGTGGATTGCTCCATGATAACTGTGGGTAGCGAGATTTGAACTCGCGACTTCGAGCTTATGAGACTCGCACTCTAACCAAGCTGAGTTACACCCACATCAGGTATAAAAATGAGAACAGAGGATGATTTATAAATATTGTGTGCAATATTATACTAATTCGACAGTACATGCCTCACCAAAAAATTACTTCTTAGAACCAGAGGCAGAACTTCCAGAATAAGAACCCTTAGAACCGTAAGATTCTTTTACATTAGAACCATACAATCCTTTGCCGTTAAAACCATAGCCTAGATTATTTAAACTTACACCTAATCCAGCGTACTTTCCTGCAGGGATAAGACCTTTATATCCTATAGATGTTCCCTTATAACCTGTAGATGTAGAAACATAACCAGCATTTGACAATGATGCAGGACGATTCATATCAGCTGAAAAATATCTTGGAGACGCATTTATCTTATCCACCAAATAATACTTTACGTCAGCATGTTTTGCAGTTGAACTGACATTTGAATTGCTTTTTACATTAGGATTTAACGTATACTTCGCAGCAGTAGAACTTAAGTCATATCGCCATGGTTTATTACTCGAGGTCTTACTTACATCTTTGCTGAAATATGAACCTAAATCAGATGATCCTATTCCATACATCGAATGTGGCAACTGCATTTCGGGATATTTAAATTTCTCATCAGTTTTCTTATTGCTACATACTGGAAGCAGGCATTCCATACACAATCCTGAAGCTACAGCCACGTTCGCTCCACATTTTACACATCTATCAACATTATTCATCTTAGCACAAAAACGGAAATAGAAACAGACTTAAAAATTTTATCACTCACAGACATATTGACGGCAGTTTCTGACTATTACTTTCCACGTATCATCTTAGAAAGTTTTTGCAACTCATCAGGATTCGCCTTTGGACCGAGTACAGTCATCAAATATCCCGGATATGTCTCGAAATATCTTTCATCCTTCGCCCATATCTCCTTGAACTTCTTATCAATACCATACAGCGGATAGAGTTTAATATGCACGTGATTTACACCCATCCCTTCCATGACCATTGCTGTCCTGTTAACTTTCAATTTTTTGTCAAGAATCTTTGCTGCTTTCTTTGCCGCAAGCATCAAATCCTTATAAGCAACATCAGACATGTCGAATGCATACGAATCATAATGGTTCTTTGGAATGACAAGCGTCATACCTTTAGTATTCGGAAATACATCAAGTATCGCAATGTGTTTCTTGTCTTCCCAGACTTTTGCAGAAGGTATTTCGCCCTTAATGATTTTACAGAATAAGCAATCATTCTTTTGCATGTTCTCACCTGATTCAGTTACATCTACCGATCATAAACAATGACTCAACAATTACAAGTATTGCTTCAATTCATCGAATGTGACTATCTTAGGAGCATATTCACGTTTATTATGTCTATCAACTAATACTCCACGTATCCCGGATGCTTTTGCCGTATCAAGATCTGATTCCAGACTATCACCGACCATGAGTACATCCTCTGGACTTAAATCTAATTTATTCAAGATATTTTTGTAAAAGTTCTTATCATTCTTCAACGATCCAGTATCACACGACAAAACGACCAAATCAAAATATCCAGCAAGCTGAAACCTTTCAATGACATCCTTGCTGAAACAGTCAATATTGGCCACAAGGACCAATTTATAGTCAGGTTTCAAATCAGTCAATATCTGTAATGTATCTGGATAAAGCTGTGATAATAACTTATTCTTATTCCATAATCCGACCATCTTCTCTAATAGATAATCTTTTGGCTGCATATGAAATTCTTCACACACATTACTGAATGCATCTTTTAAAGAAGGATACTTCTCGATCATCAACACTTTCTCAAATCTCATGACGAAATCGCTGAATGGAGCATCAATTCTTAGAATGTTCTTCACTTGTCTGAGCGGACTAGGATATACTCCGTTCTCAACTAATGTTCCCTGTAAATCGAATATTATTGCTTTAACCATAAAACCCCCGAATATATAGACAAGGATACAGTTATACTTTTAAAGTTTATCCTTCAATCTTGAAAAACAGCCATCCATTCTTAGCTTTCTCAAATTTTAGAAGGGTATATCTTCCATTCAATTTCTTTCCATGGAGCACAAAGACGAACTTGTTATCGTGTTCTGATTCCATCTCATACGTCCCAGAATCCCATATCTTAACAGTTCCTTTACCATAACCCTCTTCTATATCGCCTTCAAATTTGGCATAGGATAATGCATGATCGTCAACAAGAATCGCAAGCCTCTTCACACCTTCGACAAGCGGAGGCTCTTTTGGGACTGCCCAGGATTTAAGAACTCCGTCCATTTGTAGACGAAAATCATAATGGAGATGCGTAGCATGATGTTCCTGTACGACGAATATCGTCTTAGACTTCATTGTTTTGGACGTCATTTTATATCCATCTTGTTATATAAAGAAATAAACTATTGCCATTATCAAATACAGCGATATCAACTGCGCTCCTTCGAGCCAATTGCATCTGCCGTCGGCAGATAAATAATTGATGATCATAACTGCAAATAGCATCGTTATGATTTCGAAAGCTGTGAACACAAGTGAGAATCCATAATGGAATATGCTGCTTATGACGACAAGTATAGGCACAACAAATAATGCTATCTGAATAGCGCTGCTAGAACCTATCTCTATAGATATATCGAGTTTATTCTCTCTTGCGAAATGTACCGCTGTAAGTTTCTCAGCGATATTTGTGATTATTGCGATTATGACAATACCGATGAATGTCTGAGTCATACCTATACTTACAGCAGCATGTTCGACTGTCCTGACTAATGCTTCAGAAACAAATGCCACAACAATAACTGTTGCGAGCAATATCATCATCGCTTTTTTTGGACTTAGCAAAGCTTTATCGTGCGAAGATTGTATCTCATCACTTGCGTCGAAAAGATGTTTATGTGTGAATAATGCGAAGAATAATCCGGCTAGATAAATTAAAGCCATTACGCCTGCAAGTACATCACTTAATATCTGAATCTGGCCTGGTGCAGTCTTTGTGGTCAATGAAAAGAATGTCGGAATAGCAAGCGCTGCAACAGCGATTATAAGCATCGTTGATGATACTCCTGCACTCATCTTGTTGAATCGCTGCTCCTTATACTTTAATCCTCCAAAGAAGATGCTTAATCCTATGAGCAATAGCAAGTTTCCAAGTATGCTACCAATGATTGATGCACGTACAATTTCAACTAATCCTTGGCTTAATGCTAAAATTGCGATTATCAATTCTATAGCATTTCCGAATGTAGCATTGAGTAATCCTCCGATTGTAGGACTAGATTGTAGCACTATATCTTTAGTTGCAAATCCTATTATTGCCGCAAGCGGAACGATAGCTAGAATTGCTGTTATGAAAGTTAGGACATCATATTGAGTAAAAAATCCTAGATACAGACTTATTGGCGTAAACAAGAGCATCCAATAGAATATCTTATTTAGACCTTCATTCATGATTTCACGCTAGATAATCAAATGAAACTCAAGTTTATATACTTTATCCCGTTGTGATTGGACGGGAATAAAAAACCGTAGACCTTACTTTATATAACATTATATCACCTTGTCCCAAAAACTAAAAAAATTTATAAATTGGGGTGTATTATAATATACTAGGTATATAAATAAATACTTAAATTTTGTTACTAACACTTCAATATTTTTATTACAGCAACAACACAGCGACGATGAGTGATTTCTTGTTACCATAAACGTTAGGGGGTTAGTTAATGGGAGTCAAGACAGAATGTTCTTATGATAATTATAATACATACAATTCTAATAATAATTTCTTAAAAAATAATTCTTTAAAGATTTTGGGGAGAAAAAATGAATAAACTAATAATATATTTATTGATAGGTATAGCATTATTTCTGGTACCAGTATTAGGTGCTCCGACACAAATTAGTTCATGCACCAATATCACGGCTCCAGGTGAATATGTCGTGACAACAGGATTATTATCTGGTAGTACTGCTTGTATCGCGATAACTTCCAGCAATATAGTCCTAGATGGTCAAGGAAATTCTATCCAAGGAATCAATGCTTATTATCATTATGGTATCTATGTCTATAACGATAGTCTGAGGCTGACGAATGTCACGATAAGAAATGTATATGTATATTCATCGTTTGATGGCATTTATTTCTGGAATGTCGATTATAGTTCTATAGAAGATAGCACAGTAGATGATTCCAGTAATGGTTATCATACTGCAGGTATATATCTTCGATCATCAAATCATAATGTAATAGAGAATAGTGCTGTCAACAATCCTAGTACCAGCGTACAAAATTATTACGGTATTGAAATAAGTTCTGATTCTTCATATAATACAATTCAGGGCAGCACCTTATCGGGTCAATGGAATGCAATAATAATGTCTTCAATGTATAATACTATAAAAGATACTAATTTTGTACAGAATTTAGTAGCATTGGACTTATATGGATATAATAATACTATCATGAACAATAATTTTACAAATAATGGACATGCCATAACCCTTGATGGAAGTAATTACAACAAAATCTATTCAAACATTATGAAATATAATCTTCATTCTTACGATTATGGTTATAATGCAGCCGCAACAGGAATCACTCTTACTGCTAATGTAATTGGAAATCTGATATATAATAACTATATTACTTATCCAAATTATTTCTATATTCCAGCGGGCACTGGCATAAATTATTGGAATACGACTCTAACTCTTGGGAAGAGTATTGCAAAAGGACCTTATATTGGAGGTAATTATTATGGCGGATCGAATTATTGCATCGCTAATTATGCAACTTATATCTGTAATAATAATTATACACTTGCTGTAAATAATGTTGATTATTATCCATTGATGCTTTTCTCTGACCAGGATAATGACGGTATTGCAGACAATGTGGATAATTGTCCTGCAGTAGCAAATCCTAATCAGGCGGATTCAGACCATGACGGCAAAGGAGATGCATGCGACAATTGTTGGTATGTAAATAATACAGTTCAGACAGATACTGATGGAAATTGTGCACTTATAACAAAGCCATACCTCGTAGATCCTCAATGCGGAGATGCATGCCAAGTAGGAGATACTGATGGTGATGGAATACCTGATACTACAGATAATTGCATCCTTACTCCAAACCATAATCAAACAGACAGCGATGGTGACGGTGTTGGTGATGCATGCGACAATTGCAAAAATGTTGCAAATCCGACACAACTGGATTCTGACCATGATGGTGTTGGTGATGCATGCGACAATTGTCCATATATTCCTAATGCAAATCAGACAGATACAGATAACGATGGTGTTGGTGATGCATGCGATCTTTGCCCGAGCGATCCGAATAAAACAATGCCATTACAATGTGGATGCGGGTTCCCTGATATACATTCAGATTCTGATGGTGTCGCGGATTGTATCGACAATTGTTCTCTCGATTCTAACAAGGTTAATCCTGGCATATGCGGTTGTGGCGTATCAGATATAGATTCTGATGGTGATGGAATACCAGATTGCAATGATAATTGTAAATTTGTGATAAATGCGAATCAATCAGACACTGACCATGATGGTGTTGGTGATGCATGCGACAATTGTCTGATTGTGGCTAATCCAAACCAGAGCGACACAGATGGAGATGGTGTTGGTGATGCATGCGACAACTGTCCAAATACAAAGAATGGTTATTTAGGAGGCGTTTGCGGCAGGAATAGTACAAAGGTGTGTTATGGCATCGACGCATGCGGACTAAATGATATATGCATCTTAAGTCAGGTCGACACTAACAATAATAGTTTAGGAGATGCATGCGACCCTGATGATGATAGTGATGGGGTTCCAGATACGATTGATAATTGCAGGACAGTCTATAATCCTGACCAGAAAGATTCTGATAGTGATGGTATAGGGAATGCATGCAATCAGGCTATCGATAAAGATAGGGATGGATGGGCAGACTCCCTCGATAATTGCAGAGCAGTATATAATCCTGACCAGAAAGATTCTGATGGAAACTGTGCAAGCATTCATAAGCCTTGGTATCAGGATCCTATGTGTGGTGATGCATGCGATTTTGATGTGACCATAGACCACGTTGAACTTGTACAAACAATCCAGGACTCTAATAATACAGTCCCATTAGTATCTGCAAAAGATACTTTAGTGCGTGTATTCATCAATATAGGAAGTGCAGGAAAGTCTTTGCCTGTGTCAGGATCTCTTTCATTCGTCGATAGTGCAGGACTTCCACTTTATACGCCAATGGGATTAAAGCTTAAATCGATAAGTCCAATAAACAGTATGTTAGCCAAGTCAAATCCTAATCGTGAAAATTTAAATGATACACTGAATTTTCTGATCCCGGGAAATATACAATGGACCGAGACCCCTTACATAAAAATAGAGATAGGATTACCGTATACATATCATGAATCAAATCCTACCAATAATTATTTTACAAAAAGATTGGATTTCTATAATCCAAATCCGCTTAATGTGGTATTTATTCCAGTCGATAGGAGAAATTGTAAAGCAATCAATGAACAGGATATGTGGAATATGGCACCTTATTTCAAGAAAATATTCCCTATCAATACGGTCAACTTATGGAGATTAGATGATAATTACATCACTTATGACCCTACAGATACTGTCCTTAAAGGTGTTCAATTGTTAGAAGACGTATGGTGGGCAGCTTTTGAAACTAACGATCCTGCAGACAATACGAATTATCAAGCGATTGTATGCCAAAATATAGATCCTATAAAAAACAAGATTATGTCAGGAATTTGGCAGAGTGGCATGGGAATAAGCGGTGAATCATGGGCTATAAGAGAAGATTACATGAAAAGTAATATATCTAGCAATCCTACTTATGGTGCTATCACGCCAGCTCATGAATTGACACACTCAATATTGGGTAATAATGGAGCAGGTTCAATCGTCCAATTTATACCAGCACATGTACAAGATAATTGTGGTGCTCATTCACCATTTTTTTCAAATTATCCTACTACAAATCCGTTGGGTTTAATAGATGATGTTGGAGTAGATGTAAGTGACATGAAGATACTATCTCCTAACCTATACTATGATTATATGTCGTATGCACCGTGTCCAGGTTCTCTTGGCGACGGTAAGTGGATATCAAAATATATTTATCGATTACTGTTAAGCGCGTTTGAATTACCAACTTCAGTGATCGATCCGCCCGCGAAAATGTATCTTGTAGGGACTGGTACAATCAGTCAAGACGATAAGTTGCTGTCGAGCAGATTCCATACTCTGATGCTTGATTCCGGAGTTAATGATAATATAGGCAATGGTACTTATAGCATAGAACTTCAAGATGCCAGCGGAAAAGTTTTGTTCACAAGATACTTCCCTGGTAGTGAAGCTGCTTTAGATTCTGGGACGGATGAACAAACGGTATTATTTACACAGATAATACCTTACAATGCTAATACAACAAAAATTGTCATCAAAGATAATACTATAGTAGTAGGTATTATTCCAGTAAGTGCAAATAAGCCACAAGTCACAGTATCATATCCTAATGGTGGAGAATCTTTGAGCGGCATTCAGAATATTACATGGACAGCCACTGATGCTGATGGAGACAACATGACATTTGATGTACTGTATAGCGTCGATGGAGGAACTCATTGGTCTGCACTATCTGTAGACCAGCCAGATAATTATTTCCTATGGAATACTAGCGAGTCACCAGGAACAACACAGGGATTGATTAAAGTTCTTGCCACAGACGGAGTTAATACAGGACAGGACGTATCAGATGCAATTTTCACAGTAGCAAAGAAAAATCCTGAAGCATTCATCTTATCTCCAGGAGATGATTCAACATATTTCTTTAACAGGACAATAATATTTGATGGTGTAGGGTCTGACTTAGAAGATGGTCCACTTAATGATAGCGCATTATCATGGTCTTCAAATATTGACGGATTTTTAGCTATGGGAAGAGAAATATCTATAGATAATCTTTCATCAGGCGAGCATACAATAACCCTTTCTGTAAAAGATAGTGACGGAAATACTGGAACAGCAAGCATCAATATTCAAGTTGCCTCTGTCCAAGATAGCGATGGTGACGGAATAGGCGATGATGTTGACAATTGTATCAACATATATAATCCTGACCAGAAAGATTCTAACAATAATAGTATAGGAGATGCATGCGATACTGCTGATTCTGACGGAGACAATATTCCTGACTTCCTGGATAATTGTGTTAACATTGCAAATCCTGACCAGAAAGATAGTGATAATGATGGAATAGGAGATGCATGCGATGCCTGTCCTCTTGATTCGGAGAATGATGTAGATGCAGATGGTATATGTGGCAATGTAGATAATTGTCCAAATATAGCAAATGCTGATCAGGCAGATTGTAATCATAATGGGATAGGAGATGCGTGCGATGCAATAAATCCTAATGCAACAGAATATTGTGATGGTATAGACAATAATTGCAATGGACAAATAGATGAAGGTTACATTACAACACCAACAACTTGTGGTGTCGGTGTATGTGCAGCGACAGGACAACTTAGTTGTACAAATGGAAATATAGTTAATACGTGTACGCCAGGAACACCTTCTGCAGAAGTATGCGATGGTAAAGATGATAATTGTGATGGACTGATCGATAATGGTTTGACCATTCCTTCTCAATCATGTACTGTTGGCATTGGAGCTTGCGCTCGAAATGGTACTCAGGTCAAGACATGTAACGGAATATCTGGATGGAGCAATTGGGGAAATTGCTCAGCAATAGCAGGAACACCAACAACAGAGACATGCAACGGAATAGATGATAACTGCGATGGTATCATAGATAATGGTGGGAATGCATTGTGTGATAATGGAGTCTGGTGTGATGGACAAGAGACATGTCAAGGGACATTAGAATGTAAGGCAGGAACACCTATCGATTGCTCTGCAAACAATTTAATTAACATCTCGAGCTGTAGTAATAATCCTGACAATAATCCATTTACATGGGATTATAGAGTAGGGTTCAGTTCCAAATGTAATGAGGCAACGCATACATGCACTGTTAGCAATGCAACGATAAGTCATAACTGCGATAAAGGAAAATGTGGAGCTGCATGCATGTCAAACAGTGATTGTGCCAATACCTGCATAGGCGGAATAAGAAACTTTAATGGCAATTGCTCATCATCCTGTAGCTGTAATTACAAGACCGAAAACTGCGATGCATTAGACGGATGGTATAATGTTAGCAGTTCATACTGGATTGCTATGCCGCCATGTGATAGAGAGTTGCGACAGAATCAGAGTTATAGGGATTATTCTTGTAATGCAACAGGATGTCAATTTAGAATCAATAGCACCAGATATATTGTTGTAACACACGAATCCAATGATACTGACAAAGATGGCATATGCAACAATAATGATAAATGTAACAACAATATTCCTGGAGGAAGCATTTGGTATGCAAAACTCTTCAAGACAGGCAACTACGATAGTCGTAACTTAAATCTGTCAAAAGATTTCGGATGCAGTTGTTCACAAATACTATATTGTAAACCATTCATAAATTACGACGAATATAGGTATGGATGTACTAATGCAACAAAAACGACATGGGAACAACAAAAAGCAGGCACATGGGCTGTGGATTGTCAGAAAAATGGAGCAATTGTAAACACTCCTGTAAAAGATGTAATTGCTGTTTTGCTAAAGTTGCTTGGATTGATATGATTCATTTATTTTTTAATGATTAAGGAATTATTCAAAAATAATTGGGGGGATTAATATGAAGAAATTAATGATTTGTATACTGGTAAGTATAGCATTATGTATGTCTAGTTTTGCGATGGCAACCACGCCATATTTTCAACTAACGACGCCAAGAGCGCTAAACACATGTATTGACGCATGTGGTACAATGCCGCCTGTTACCAATCTTGCAGCATCGTACAAATATGAGATTTGTGTCGACAGTTGCAAACCAATATTCTCTAATATTTCTAGTTATTTTGGCAAATCAAATTTACTCGATGTGTTTGTTTCCCTACAAAATCAGATAAAAAATGTTACATCTGTTCCAGGTCCGATAGGTCCAGCAGGATCGCAAGGTCCTCAGGGAATACCAGGAAAAAATGGAACGAATGGAGCAACAGGACCACAAGGAATCCAAGGCATACAAGGAATCCCTGGTAAAAATGGAACGAATGGAGCAACAGGACCACAGGGAATTCAAGGTATTCAAGGAGTTTCAGGAAAAAATGGAACAAATGGTATTAATGGAATAGACGGATGGACGCCAATACCAATATGGGAAAACACATTCTTAAAATTTCAAAATAGAGACGGAACATTCACAACTCCAATTAATCTGAAAGGAGAAACGGGTGCAACAGGAAGTTGTACTTGTGATATTCATTCTGGTGATGTCGCTGCTTTACAATCACAAATAACAGATCTTCTTGCAAGAATCGCAGTATTAGAAGAAGGTCATGTCTGTAACGACGGGACCACAAAGAGTTGTTACAGCGGTCCTGCAGGAACTCAAGACGTAGGAATATGTCATACTGGAACTCATACATGCACGAATAATGCTTGGGGAACATGCTATAATCAAACTATTCCGAGAGCTTATGAATTATGCAATGGTCTAGACGACAATTGTGATGGACTTGTTGATAATAATTGTGTGACAAGAATGTGTACTGATGAAGATCTAGCGGCACTTGAGAATTGCATGAATCAGGGTTCGAATATAAACACTTGTATGAATAATGTAAATTTACAATGTCACAACGCTATAATGCCGTTAGCTCAATGTGGTATAACTCACAGTTGCATACCATTATCACCGACTGTACAACAGTTGAATCAGGGTAAACGATGTATGTATGACAACTGCAATGCGCAATACAGCCTCGTATTCGGAAATGAAACACCTCCAGAATGTAATGTCGGAGAAACAAAGACCTGTGGAGAAAACATCGGACAATGCGCTTCTATGCAAACATGTACTGCTGAAGGAACATGGGGAAATTGTACATCCTTAATAGGACCCTCACCTGAAATCTGTGATGGTATAGACAATGATTGTGATGGACAAGTCGATGAGCCAGATACTTCACTTTGTCCAGAAGGACAAGTTTGTTCTGGTAGCAACGGATGTATGATAGAAACAAGATGTGGAGACGGAGTTTGCGATTCATTTACAGAAACATGCGACACTTGTCCTTTAGACTGTGGTCAATGTTCAACATCTTGTGCTATTGATGCAGATTGTCAAGCAAGTGAATATTGTGAATTCCAAATGTGTGTTTCAAAGCTAGCAAATGGAAAGACATGTACTGGAAACGAAATGTGTCTAAGCGGATTATGTGATGCGGGGGTATGTTCGACGCCAGAATGTACAGGTTCACAGACAAGGTCATGTTATTCAGGCCCCGACGGAACAGAAGGTATAGGAGCATGTCGTACAGGAATGCAAACTTGCACAAATAATGCTTGGGGTAGTTGTGTAGGTGAAGTAACACCGACAACAGAAACTTGCAACGGAATAGATGATAATTGCAATGGTGCAATAGATGAAACTTTCCCAATGAAAGGACAATCCTGCGATGGACCAGATTCTGACTTATGTAAAAATGGAATATATACCTGCTCTGCCGATGGTTCAAAACTTGTATGCGACAATGAAATAATAACCAATATTCCTGAACTATGTAATGGGAAAGATGATGATTGTGATGGAATTGTAGATGAGACTTTTCCTAATCGCGGACAATCATGCACGGCAGGTCTTGGTGCATGTATGACTTCCGGAGTGTTTGTCTGTTCAGCTAACTTAACAACCACAGTATGCAACGCACAAGCAAACAACACTGCCGCAAAAACAGAAATATGCAACGGAATAGATGATGATTGCGATGGTGTAATAGATAATAATTGTGTAACTTCAGAGCAAGCTAAACTTGTGGATATACATAACCAATATAGAGCAGAAATAGGACATAATCCGGTTCAATGGGATGCAAACATTACAAATCAATTGATGGCAACTTACAACAACCAATGTAACTTGACACACCATCCTTTTACGAATGGCGGAGAGAATCTAGGAATGGGGTTTTCTACGCCTGAATCATGGATGCAGGTGATGTACGCAGAAAAACAGTACTATAATACAACCACAGACAATTGTGTCGATGGAAATTACATTACATGCGGACATTATCTCAACATTGTACGACCGACAAACACCAAAATAGGTTGCATACATAATGCATGCGGATTATGGGCATGTGCATATGTGATAGGATAATTATTTTGTATTTATTTTTTTTATCTATTATAAAAAGTATTTTACTATTTTTTCCGTCATAAGAATAGAATATGGACAAGTCGGGATTTGAACCCGAGGCCTTTCCGTTGCGAACGGAACGTTCTACCAGGCTGAACTACTTGCCCTTATATTCAGCGAATTCAAACAAACTTTATAAAGTATTTTCTTTTCTTGAATTATATCAGGTTGAGGTTTAAATGAATATAAGCGAATTACAATTATTGGCTAGAAAACATGCATTAGCGAACGCTGTAAAATTCAATGGGAAAGCGAATCCTGGTTCTGTAATAGCGAAGATAATCGCACAGATGCCGGAATGCAAGTCAGAGATGAAAATAGTAGGAAAAGAAGTCAATGAAATAATAAAACACGTAAACGAACTTCCGCTCGACGTGCAGATGCAGGAACTGAAAGAACAATTTCCAGAGATGTTAGAGGAGAAGAAGAAAGAAGAAAAGGAAGATATGAAGCCATTCAAGCATGTCGGTCCGAATGGAGTGATAATGCGATTCTCACCATCGCCATCAGGTCCCATGCATATCGGCCACGCAATAACTGGAGGATTAACATCTTTATACGTGAAAAAATACGGTGGAAAATTCATCTTAAGAATCGAAGACACCAACAGCGACAATATAGACATACCATCTTACGACCTATTGCCGATAGACGGCAATTGGATATTCGGAAACATCAACGAAGTATGGATACAATCCGACAGGATGCGATACTATTATGATTATGCAGAAAAATTCTTAGAGATAGGAAACTGTTATATATGCACGTGTACGCAGGATGCATTCAAGAAACTGGCGGACAACAAAGAAGAATGTCCGTGCAGGAATATAAGCGTTGACGAAAACCTCAATCGATGGAAGAAGATGTTTGATAAGCGTCATGGATTCAAAGAAGGAGAAGCGGTATTGAGATTCAAATCAGATATGCAACATAAGAATCCTGCAATGCGAGATTTTCCTTTAGCAAGAATCAATGACAGCGAGCATCCAAGACAAGGACTCAAATATAGGGTCTGGCCACTCATGAATCTATCAGTATTCGTAGACGATGTAGAAGCGAATATGACGCATATCATCAGGGCAAAGGATCATGAGATCAATGCTCAGAGGCAAGAATTGATGTATCGAGCATTAGACATCAAAGATATTCCAGAGACATATTTCTTGGGCAGATATAATTTTGAAGGTCTGGAGTTGAGTGCAAGCAAGACTCGTGCAAAGATTGAAGAGGGAAAATATTCAGGATGGGATGATATACGCATACCGTTCCTGCAGGCATTAAAACGTCGAGGGTACCAGCCGCAGGCTTTCCTGAAATACACTCAAAAGACAGGACTATCTCCAGTGGATAAAACAATCCCTGCAGAAGAATTCTTCAAGATAGTGAACTCATTCAATAAAGAGATCATCGATGCAAAGGCAAAGAGATTTTTCATGATGTACGATTATACGAAGATATTCATCGAGAATGCTCCATATCAGAAAATCATATTGAAGATGCATCCAGACGATGATTCTCTAGGAGAAAGAGAATTAGAAGTCGAGAAAGATTTCTTGATAGCGAATAAGGATTTGTTAGAATTCAAGGAAGGATTACTATATCGTCTAATGGATTGCCTGAATTTCAGAAAACAAGGAAATATGTTCGTATTCGATAGCCAAGATTACGAAACTTTCAAGAATAACGGTCAGAAGATAATGCATTGGCTTCCAGCGTATGGAAATGTCGACATAGAGATACTCATGGATGACGCATCCATAATCAACGGTGTTGCAGAACATAACATCAAACATCTGAAAGTCGGTGAAATCATACAGTTCGAGAGATTCGGATTCTGCAGGCTCGACGAAATCCATAAAGAGCATGGAAAAGAAATCTATAAATTCTGGTTTACACATAAATAAGAAGAGCTGAAAAGATGAAAAACGACAATACGACTTTTCACCCGATTAATGCGCTCGAGAAAAAGATTTTCCGAGACAAGGAATTCCAGATGGCGATAAAGACAGGGAAATCCAGAAAATTTCATCGAGAAGGATCAGTCAAGAATCACATTATAAACATTCTAGAGTATATAGATAATAAATATAAATCGGCAACAGAATATGACAATCTTCGACTGCTGGTCATTCTTCACGATGTAGGAAAATATGCTTCTGTGGAAAAGCGTCAGGACATACTTTTGCCAAAAATGCCAAAAACAGAACAAAATAAATTCATCATATCAAGTCGAACATTCGCAAAAAAATATTCTATTCCGAAAAGTGTCCAGTCGTATTTGAAAGAATTTAAATATACCCCTAAACACGCATATGTATCATATCTGTTTTCTAAAAAATTTACCAAAAATAAAAGGATTTTAAAAATAATAAGATATCACGACGCGGGAATAGATTTCAAGTTAATATTCCATCGGACAGGCAAATATGATGTTAAGAAATTCAAGGACATCTACTCAAAACTGGATCTTGACTTGTATCTTATGTTCGTCGATTGTGACAGACTTGGTCAAGAAAGCGATGAAATACCTTGGATCAAAGAACAGCTACAAATGCATAAATTGTTTAGACAGTGTTTGTGAAAAAATTTATATACTCCAAAAATTAATTAGTATAAGGTGATATCATGAACGAATGGGTTATTGTTAAGACGAAGATTAAAGAAATGGTTGGGACATATAGTGTCTCTGCAGATTTTACTGAAGAATTGAACAAGAAAGTCAAGCAGATGATTCAGGATGCTGTCAAGAGAGCCGAGGCAAACGGAAGAAAGACGGTCATGGGAAGAGATATATAATTTTTTTAGAGTTTTTTATACATAACTCTTCTGTTCTAATAGTGTCTTCATCCTATAAATCGTCTGTTCTATTATTGGAATCTTAATATTATCCTTGTCTATACTCTTTATTTTTTTCAGCAATTCTTCAGCGACTTCCAATTCCATCTTTATATCTTGTATACGTGGATCACTGATCATCTTTTCCACTTTCTCATCGATTTTTTCAACCTTTGGTACAGGAAACATCTTAGATTTAGGTTTAGAGATTGCTATCTGAGATACAACAGTCTTAGGTACAGGAGTTTCTGATTGTCGCGTAGGAATGGGAGACAGATTATTCTCTATCTCTATAACCTTTGCAGATTTTTTCTTAGAAGAAATCAGCGGATTTTTTGCATGTACGATAAAAGGCACGTTTAATGACTTATCTTTTTGTGCAGAAAGCACTAGTCTGGCAAATAAATCTCGTCGTAAATCTAGCATTTTAACCTACATTATGCCCAAGAATTTTTTCTTCGGAGCATTAGGCACAGGATTATCTAATGGAGGCATGTTATCCATAGGCGGTAAATCATCCATTGACATCATCGATGAAGAATCCATAGATCCTGGTGGACCAAACTGCATAGGTTGTTGACCCATAGATTGCATAGGAGGACCAAACTGCATAGGCTGCTGATTCAACTGCTGCATAGGTTGAGGATTCATAGACTGCATAGGTTGTTGACCCATAGATTGCATAG
>Ga0182027_10001374_pt1 | contig 40866 bp, 58 predicted proteins | sample 712E1DmetaG_FD_121300 | JGI IMG/M metagenome (GOLD analysis project Ga0182027, IMG submission 121300) | Permafrost microbial communities from Stordalen Mire, Sweden - 712E1D metaG (Illumina Assembly) | ecosystem: Environmental > Terrestrial > Soil > Wetlands > Permafrost | place: Sweden...
AAGTTCAAGCAGAGGTGAAAGAAGGAGAAGAAAATGCCAACAGTTAAAAAAACAGTTAAAGTTACAAAGCCAAAAGTTACAGTAAGAAAAGCAGCAGCTGCCAAAAAAGTTGTTGTTAAAAAAGAGGTTGTAAAAAAAGTTGAAGTAAAAGAAACAGGATTAAAACTTAGTGTTTATGATTTAAAAGGAGTAGTTGCAGAAAGTCTTACCTTACCAAAAGAAATTTTTGAAGCAAAAGTCAATAATTCTTTAATGGCACAGGCAGTCAGAGTTTATTTGGCAAATCAAAGGAGAGGAACTTTAAAAACTAAATCAAGAGGCGAAGTATCAATTTCAACCCGAAAAATTTACAGACAAAAAGGAACAGGAAGAGCCAGACACGGAGCAGCTTCAGCACCAATTTTTGTCGGCGGGGGAATTGCTTTCGGGCCAAAACCAAGAGATTTTTCAATGAAATTAAATCAGGGAATGAAAAAAGCAGCTCTTTTTTCAGCTCTTACGAGTAAGCTCAAAGACGGCGAAATAAAAATTATTACCGGACTTGAAAAAATTGAGCCAAAAACAAACAAAATGGCAGATGTAGTTAAAAAATTAGAATTAAACGGTAAAGGCCAGTCATTATTATTGGTTACACCAAAAGCCGGAGCGGATTTTGAAAACGTTATAAAGGCTGCAAGAAATCTTGAGGGAGTAACTGTAGTTTCCTCAAACCAGTTGAATACATATGCAATTTTAGTAAATAACAGAATTCTTTTTATGAAAAACGCGGTCGAAAGTTTAAAGGAGACATTTTTAAAATAATATGAAAACATTAAACGTTATTTTAGGACCGATTATTACCGAGAAATCAATGAATGATGCAGCCAAAGGTAGGTACACGTTCGTGGTTGCAAAAGAATCAACAAAATTAGAAATCAAAAAAGCAATTGAGGAAAAATTTAAGGTAAATGTTTTAAAAGTCGCGACAATTACGGTAAAAGGAAGAAGCTCAAAAACAGGAGTAAAAAGAATAGAGACGGTAAAACAACCCTTTAAGAAAGCAATCGCGCTTTTAAAGACAGGACAAAAGATTTCAATCTTTGAATCCGGATCACAACAATAACATGAGTAAATTAAAATTTATAAAAAAGAAAAATTCGGGAAGAGACTCATCGGGACAGGTTTCGATGAGGCATCAGGGCGGAGAACAAAAAAGATATATTAGAGTTATTGATTTTAAAAGAGACAAAAAAGATGTTGAAGGAAAAGTTGTTGCAATAGAATATGATCCTAATAGAACTTGTGACATTGCTCTGGTACAATACAAAGACGGAGAAAGACGATATATTTTGGCTCCTGAGGGTTTAAAACTTAACGCGGCGGTTATTTCAGGAGATGACGTTGACCTAAGAGTAGGAAATGCCATGCCGCTTTCCGCAATGCCAATTGGAACAGTTGTACACAACGTAGAGATTAATCCCGGACAGGGTGGGCAAATTGCCAGGGGTTCGGGAACAGGCGCAACAATTGCAGCCAAAGAGGGCGATTATGTTCATTTAAGATTGCCATCGGGAGAAGTCAGAAAAATTTTATCTAAAGGTTTAGCAACAGTCGGAAATATCGGCAACATTGAATGGAAAAATAAGTTTTTTGCAAAAGCCGGTACCAAGAGACACATGGGAATTAGACCAACCGTTAGAGGAGTTGCCCAAAATCCAAGAAGTCATCCTCACGGAGGAGGAGAAGGAAGATCCGGAATTGGAATGACAACACCTAAAACATTTGCGGGCAGGCCGGCAGTTGGAAAAACCAGAGACAGGAAGAAATATTCTAATAAAATGATTTTGCAAAGGAGAAAACCGGGAAAGCATAGCTAACCCAATTTATAAAATATGAGCAGAAGCGCAAAAAAGGGACCATACATAGACGCAAAGTTAATGCAAAAAGTGCAAAGACAAAAGCAGACCGGCGATAAGTCGGTAATTAAAACTTGGGCAAGAAGTTGCCAAATCCCGCCGGAGTTTGTCGGACACACATTCGCAGTACATAACGGCAGAAATTTTATCAACGTTTTTGTAGTTGAGGGAATGGTCGGATACCGCCTGGGAGAATTTTCTTTAACCAGAACATTTAGATCACACGGAAGAGTAGTAGCTCGAGAAGTAAGTAAGACATAAAATTATGCAAGTAACAGCAGTATCAAAATCAGCAAGAGTGGCGCCAAGAAAAGTAAGACTGGTAGCAGATGCGATCAGAAAACTATCGATTGAGGATGCCTTAAAAGCATTATCTATTTTAAAAAATAGAGGCGGCCAGCCTTTGGAAAAAACTTTAAAAAGTGCGATTGCTAATGCTTTAAATAATAATAATTTAAAACAGGAGACATTAAGAATTAAAACGATTGACGTTTTGGAAGCACCGTCTTACAAAAGATTTCATCCGTCAACCCGCGGACGTGTGCATCCATACAAAAGAAGAGGCAGTCATATAAAAATAATTTTGGAAACGAAGAAGGAGGAAAAAAACTAAATGGGACAAAAAGTTAATCCTAAGGTCGTTCGAATGGGAATAATTTATAACTGGAGCAGCCGTTGGTACGATGATAACCATTATAAAGAAACCCTGTTGGAAGATTTTAAAATCAGAAAGACTCTGCTTGAAAAATTAAGACCGGCGGGAATTTCGGAAATTGAAATTGAAAGATCAATTAACAGCTTAAAGATTACAGTTTATGTTTCAAAACCGGGTATGGTAATTGGCAGGGCCGGAACAGGACTGGAAGAGCTTAAGGTTTTTATTCAAAAAAACCTGCTTAAGAAATCGACTGTTAAAAATCAATCAAAGCTTGATATAAGAGTCGAGCCGGTTAAAGAACCGAATTTAGATGCCTATTTAGTTGCCAGAAATATTGCCGAGCAGTTAATCAGAAGACTTCCGGCAAAAAGAGTTTTGGCATCGACAGCCGAAAAAGTTATGGGTTCGGGAGCCAAGGGAATCAGAATAGTTTTAGCCGGAAGAGTTGGCGGAGCAGAAATTTCCAGAAGAGAAAAATTACAGGTTGGAACAGTGCCATTGTCAACAATCAGAGCCAATATTAATTACGCCAGCAGCCCGGCGCTGACAAAAAAAGGCTACATCGGAGTAAAGGTTTGGATACACAGAGCGGAGGAAAAATAATATGTTAGTACCAAAAAGAGCAAAATACAGAAAACAGCAAAGAGGAATGATGAAGGGAAACGCCAATCGCGGAACAACTGTTGCTTTCGGAGAATTCGGATTAATGAGCGATGGAATGGGTTGGGTTACGGCAAGACAAATCGAAGCGGCCAGAAAAGCGATTACCCACTCTACACAAAGAGGCGGAAGAGTTTGGATCAGGATTTTTCCGGATAAGCCAATTACAAAAAAACCGGCTGAAACCAGAATGGGATCAGGAAAGGGCGATGTATTCGAATTCGTTGCCCCGATTAGACCGGGAAGAGTGCTTTTTGAAATGGGTGGAGTAACCAAAGAAATTGCACACGAAGCGTTAAGATTAGCAGGTCATAAATTGGGTATTAAAACAATGATTGTAGAAAAGGATAACTAATTATGAAAAGTAAAGATAAAAAAGAATTATTCGCTAGATCGGAAAAAGAGTTAAGGAAAGCTTTAAAAGAAGCAAGAGAAGCTTTATTTAATCTCAATATGGATAATAGGCAGAATAAACTTAAAAATACAAGACAAATATTCTGGAAGAAAAAAGAAATTACGTTGATGTTAACAGCGCTAAAAGAAAAGGAGATTGCAAATGCAGAGAACATTTAAGGGTAAAATCATATCATTAAAAATGGATAAAACAGCGGTTGTTAATGTTGTGAGAAGAAGCCCGCACCCGCTTTATAGGAAGCTTATCGTCAGAAACACTAATTATAAAGCAGACACGGCGGGTTTAGCCTTGGAGGTTGGACAATCGGTGAAGATTGGCGAAGTTAAACCAATATCTAAAGGAAAATTCTTTAAAATTTTGGAGGTAATTAAATGATTCAACATCGAACAATGTTAACAGTCGCGGACAATTCGGGCGCAAGGATCTTGCAGGTTATTCATATTTTCGGCGGTTCAAAAAGGAAATTTGGATACATCGGAGATATTTTAAATTGTGTCGTCAAAGAAGCTGTTCCAACGGGACAGGTTAAGCAGGGAGAAATAGTAAAAGTAGTTTTGGTCAGAGCAAGAAAAGAACACAAAAGAGCCGATGGATCATATGTCAGGTTTTCCGATAATGCCGGAGTTGTTATTGACAGCGCGGCCGACAAAAATCCAAGAGGAACCAGGATTTTCGGACCAATCGCCAGAGAAGTTAAAGACAGAGGTTTTGCAAAAATTGCCAGTATGGCAATAGAGGTGGTATAAATATGAAATTAAAAAAAGGCGATAATATAAAAGTTATCAGAGGAAAAGATAAAGGAAAGACAGGAAAAGTTGATCAGGTAATGCCTAAGTTAGGTAAAGTTTTGGTGCAAAATGTCAATATGTATAAAAGACATTTAAAAGCCAGATCTCAGAATAAACCGTCGGAAATTGTCACTTTGACAAAACCGTTACCTGAGGAAAATGTGGTTTTGATCTGTCCAAAATGCAACAAGCCAACCAGGGTTGGATATAAAATAGAAAAAAATACAAAATCCAGAATTTGCAGAAAGTGTAATTCAGAAATATGAGTACCTTACAAGATAAATTTACAACCGAAATAGCCAAAGCTTTACAGACTCAATTAGGAGTTAAGAATGTTAACGCAGTCCCGAGCTTAAAGAAGATTGTAGTTAACATGGGAGTTAAAGACGCGTTGGCCGATAAAAGCAATATTGAAAAAGCGGCAGTTTTAATGGGACAAATTACAGGACAAAAAGCCAAAGTAATGAAGGCTAAAAAAGCAATTTCAGCTTTTAAATTAAGAGAAGGAGACAAGGTTGCGTTAATGGTAACACTAAGGGGAAAGAGGATGTATGATTTCTATGATAAATTAGTTACAATTGTATTTCCAAGATTTAGGGATTTCCATGGAGTTAGAAAAGAAAGTTTTGACGGACACGGAAACTACACTTTGGGTTTTGCGGAGTGTACGGTTTTTCCGGAGATTGACGCAAGCAAGGTTGAAAAAATTCAGGGTTTAGAAATTTCAATTGTCACAACGGCAAAAGATAATAATCAGGGGTTTGAATTATTAAAGGCGTTAGGTATGCCTTTTGTAAAATAATATGGCAAAAAAATCGAATGTTGTTAGATCGCAACAAAAACAAAAATTTACAACCAGAGAAAAGAACAGATGCAGTATCTGTGGCAGAAACAGAGCTTACATGAGAAGATTTGGTGTTTGCAGAATTTGTTTCAGAGAGTTAGCACAGAAAGGAGAATTACCCGGAGTTGTTAAGGCAACTTGGTAATTAAAAAATGAATTATTTAATTGCAGATTTTATTATTAGAATTAAAAACAGCGCTCTTTCCAAGAGAAAAGAGGTTTTACTTCCTTTCTCAAACATTAATAAAGAGATCGGAAAAGTTTTAGTCAAAGAAGGATTTTTGGAAAGTATTAAAGAGCAAAACGAAAAGGGAAAGAAATCATTAATAGCTGTTATTCGATACGAAAGCAGAATTCCTGTCTTGACAGATGTTGATGTTATTTCAAAACCATCACTTAGGGTTTATCTTCCTGTCAAAAGAATTTTGGAAATCGGAAAAAGAGGCAGAAAAAGAGTAGTTGTTTCAACCAGTCAGGGAGTTATGACTGCAATGGAAGCATATAAGAAAGGATTGGGTGGAGAAATTCTCTTCGCCATTTGGTAATATGTCAAAAATAGCTAAAAAACCAGTTGTAGTAAGCCCGGGAGTTAATGTTGGTATTACCGGACAAACAGTTGCAGTAAGCGGACCAAAAGGACAGCTTACATTTATTGTTCCGGCCGGTATAAAAGCAGAAGTTATAGACGGTAATATTATAGTTTCTCAGGTAATAAAGAATGAAGTCGAAACAAACGCGTTATTCGGGTTAACCCGCGCAATGTTAAACAATTTAGTAAAGGGTGTAAGCGATGGATTTGAGAAAAAATTAGAACTTTCCGGAGTTGGGTATAGAGCGCAAGCAGCCGGAAACGTTTTAACTCTTTCGGTCGGTTTTTCGCACCAGGTTATTATAAAAGCCGATCAGGGAATAACTTTTACAGTTGCGGAAAATATTATTACTGTTTCAGGAGCTGATAAGGCAATGGTCGGAGACGTAGCGGCAAAAGTAAGAGCAGTCAGACCGCCTGAGCCATACAAAGGGAAAGGTATAAAATATGTTGGAGAAAGAATTAGAAGAAAAGCCGGAAAAGCGGCAAAAGCAGTTGGAGGAACTGTCAAATAAGATATGGAAAAAACAATAAAACAAACAAGACAGTCAAGAATTAGAGCCAAAGCCAAGGGAGTCGCAGCAAAACCAAGGCTTTCTGTTTTTAGATCAAATAAATATATTTATGCTCAAGTTATTGATGATCAGACAAAAACGACATTGGTCGAAGCGGTGGAAAAAGAGCTTGGGTTAAAAGAAAAACTTAACAAAAGCGATAGGGCTAAAGAATTAGGAAAATTAATTGCCAAAAAGGCTATTGCCAAGAAAATTGCAGCAGTTGTTTTTGACAGAGGTTCATACAGATATCATGGAAGAGTTAAAGCAGTCGCCGAAGGCGCCAGGGAAGGAGGACTTAAATTCTAATGGACAGAAGAGATAGGCAAGGAAGTCAAGATGGATTCGAAGAACAAATAGTCCAGGTCAACAGAGTTTCTAAAAAAACTCAGGGCGGAAACAAAGTCGGATTTGGAGTTTTAGTTGTTGTCGGAGATAAAAAAGGTAAAGTCGGAGTCGGACTTGGAAAAGCCGGAGATGTTTCCTCAGCAATTAAAAAAGGTGTAACACTCGCTAAAAAACACGCAATTGATGTACCGATTTTAAACGGAACAATTCCTTTTGAATTTTATATAAAATTAGGTGCGGCAAAAGTGCTTTTAAAGCCGGCTCCTAAAGGATCAGGAGTAATTGCAGGGGGGGCTGTGCGAAGCGTTGTGTCATTGGCCGGAATAGAAAACATTTCTTCCAAAGTTTTGGGAACAGATAATAAGGCCAGCAATGTTTATGCCACAATTGAAGCTTTAAGAAGACTTGCGGAAAGATATAATAGAGAAAGAAGAATCAGAAAGGAGAAAAATGCAGCTTAATACATTAGTAAAAGTTACATCAAAACCTAAAAGAAGATTAGGACAAGGACACGGATCAGGAAGAGTAAAAACTTCCGGAAGAGGAACAAAGGGACAAAACGCCAGAAGTAGCAGGGCTTTAAATTTTGAAGGTGGCGCTTTATCATTAACAAAAAGACTTCCGTTTAGAAGAGGAAAAGGCCGAAATAAATTATTTAAAAATAAGCCGGTTATCATTAACATTAAATTTTTAAATATTTTTAAAACAGGCAGTGTTGTTGACTTAAAAGCTTTAATCAGCAATAAATTAGTCGATGAAAGCGACGCCGCTTTATATGGTGTTAAAATATTGGGAGACGGAGAATTAAAAACCGCTTTGACAATAAAATTACCGATCTCAGTTAAGGCAGCCAAAAAAGTAGAAAAAGCCGGAGGAAAAGTAGAAGTCGATACAAAAACTAAATAATGGATAAGATTTTAGCTATTTTTAAGAATAGTATTAAATCGCCTGATGTCAGAAAAAAAATTTTGTTTACAGGTTTTATTTTTGTAGTTGCCAGAATCTTTGCTCATATTCCGGTTCCCGGTGTTAATATCGCTCAGCTCCAAGCACTCTTTACCCAGAATCAATTTTTAGCTCTTTTGGATGTTTTTTCCGGAGGAACACTGGCTAATTTTTCAATCATGGCACTGGGTCTTAATCCGTATATTAATGCTACGATTATCCTGCAGCTTTTAACCATGGTTTTTCCAAAACTTGAAGAATTACAAAAAGAGGGAGAAGCTGGTAGACAAAAAGTTAATCAATACGCCAGAATGTTAACCGTTCCTTTAGCTATACTTCAGGCAATCGGTATGTACGCCCTTTTAAGAAATCAGGGAATTATTATTAATTTAAATCCTTTGAATCTTTTGGCTTTAGTGGTAACGATGACAGCCGGAACAATGTTAATGGTTTGGATGGGAGAATTAATTACGGAAAGAGGAATCGGTAACGGTATTTCGCTGCTTATTTTTGCCGGTATCATTTCAAGGCTTCCGGTTACTTTTACGCAAACCGCTACAACCGTAACCGCCCAAAATGTTTTCAACATTGCCGTTTTTGCGGGTATGGCAATTTTGGTTATCGGATCAATTGTTATTATTAACGAGGCGACCCGACAGATTACGGTTTTTTACGCAAAACAGGTTAGGGGTAATAAAATGTACGGTGGGCAGTCAACGCATTTACCTTTAAGACTTAATCAGGCGGGAGTTATCCCAATTATTTTTGCCGTTTCTTTAGTTTTAATGCCCTCACTGGTTGCAAATTATCTTTCCGTTTCAAGCGTGCCGCTTTTGCATAGTATTGGTACATCGGTGGCTCTTTGGTTTAGCCCGACCAGTATTTTATATAACGCGGTTTACTTTATTTTAGTTGTCGGATTTACTTATTTCTATACGGCAGTTGTTTTTAATCCAAAGAAAATCGCCGATGAAATTCAAAAATACGGAGGATTTATTCCGGGGATTAGGCCCGGCACTCCAACCGCCAATTATTTAAACTATATTTTAACTCGTATCACTTTAGCCGGAGCACTGTTTTTGGGTATTATTGCAATTTTTCCAACCATTGCCAGATTCTTTACTAATATGCAAAGTCTCGTTCTTGGAGGAACTGGAATTTTAATCGTTGTCTCGGTAGTTTTGGAAACAATTAAAGCGATTGAAGCCCAATTGGTAATGAGAAACTACGAGGGTTACGCAAAATGAAAATAATTTTAATTGGAATTCAGGGTTCCGGAAAATCTACGCAAGGAAATCTGCTCGCCGAAAAACTGAATGTTCCATATTTATCAACAGGTCATATTTTTCGGGAAATTGCCAAGGAAAAAACTCCCGCCGGAAGATATATTAAAGAAACCATGAATGCCGGTTATCTTATCCCGGATGAAAAAACCTTAGAAGTGGTCAGTGAGTATTTATCCCGTCCCGAATATGAAAAAGGTTATATCCTTGATGGATTTCCCAGAACTTCCACTCAGGCCGAGTCTTTTGCAAACGGGGTTAATAAAGTAATTTATCTCAAAGTTTCCGACCAAGAGGCTTTAAAAAGAATTGCCGGAAGAAAAGAAAGCAGAGAAGATGAAACACCTCATGCAATTCAAAAAAGAATTGAGCTGTTTCACCGATTTACCGAGCCGGTCTTAGGCTATTACCGAGTAAAGGGAGAGTTAGTTGAGGTAGACGGAGAGCAAACAATAGAAAATATTTTCAAAGAAATCCTGTCCAAGTTAGGACAGGCGGCATGAGTGGACCTGCTAAATCAGAATTAGGAGGAAATGAAATGCTTAGACCTCGTCAGGGATTTATAATCGCAATTGATGGTCCGGTTGCTTCCGGAAAAGGAACTGTCGCAGCTGCATTGGCAGAAAAATTAGGTGGATTTTTCATGAACACAGGCGGAATGTACCGCGCAGTGGCTCTTTATTGTATCAATAGCGAGATAGATATTAATAACGAGGCCGAGGTTAAAAGGATTTTGCCGGAAATAAATGTAGATATTAGAGGCGGTAAAATTTTATTAAATAGTGATGACGTAACAGAAAGAATAACAGAAGTTGATACATCACGCGGCAGTTCAGTAGTTGCAGTATATGGATCGGTAAGAAAAGCTTTGGTTGCAAAACAACAGGAAATCGGACAAAGATTCATTACGCAAAATCAAATTGTAATCGCAGAAGGTAGAGATATCGGAACAGCAGTTTTTCCGAATGCCCGTTTTAGAATGTATTTAACAGCCAGCGTAGAAGTTCGCGCCAAAAGACGCCAAGCTCAAGAGGAGGCCAGCGGTAAACATAGGGATTTAACGGAAATAATAGAGGATTTAGAAATAAGAGATAAAAGAGACAAGGGTAGAGCGCTTAGTCCCTTATCTTCTGATCCGGGAAAAGACGGCTATTGGGTTTTAGATAATTCAGAACAAAATTCCGAGCAAACAATAGAGGTAATCGCCGAAAAACTAAAAGAGGAAGGATTAATAGAAGATGATCAAAATTAAATCGAAAGAAGAATTGGTAATCATGAAGGAAAGCGGACGGATGCTGGCTGAAACATTATGGGAAGTATTAAAGCATGTTAAGCCGGGAGTTTCAGAATTAGAATTAGATGCACTGGCGGAAAAACTAATCAGGCAAAAAGGCGGAGAACCGGGTTTTCAAAAAGTTCCCGGATATAAGCATGCCACCTGTATGTCGACAAACGATGTTGTAGTACATGGAATCCCCACAGAATACAAACTTAAAGAGGGAGATATTATTGGAATTGATTGTGGAGTTTTTTATAAAGGGTTTCATACCGATATGGCCCAAACCGTTCAGATTACAAAAGGAAATAGCGAAGTGGACAGATTTTTAGAGGTTGGCAAAGAAGCGCTTCAAGCCGGAATTAAGCAAGCAGTGTTAGGTAATCATGTTGGGCATATTTCAAAGGCAATTCAAGACATTGTAGAGGTGCAAAACGGCTATTCGGTAGTAAGAAGTCTAGTTGGACACGGAGTGGGAAGAGATCTCCACGAAGAGCCTGAAGTGCCAGGATACCTATATGGAAAAATCGAAAAAACACCGCTTTTGCGGGAGGGAATGGTCATCGCAGTTGAAGTAATCTATAACATGGGCGGTCCGGAGCTGGTTTTTGCCAACAAAGACGGTTGGACACTGGCAACAGAAGACGGCAGTTTGGCGGGTTTATTTGAAAGATCTTTGGCGATCACAAAAGACGGTCCGCAGATTCTAACGCCGTAATTGCTCTTTTTAGGATTGTTTGTTATAATTGTTGTTACAAATTCTAAATTCCAAAGCAATTTGGATTTAGGATTTATATTTTATGGCTCATCAGGGATCAATCGAAATAGAAGGTGTTGTCAGAGAATCCTTGCCCAACACTTTATTCAGAGTTGAGCTTGGAAACGGGGGAATTGTTCTTTGTCATTTATCAGGCAAAATGAGGATGAATTTTATCAAGATTTTGCCGGGAGACAAAGTTAGAGTCGAAATGACCCCATACGACAAGGAAAAAGGAAGAATAGTTTTTAGATTAAAATAATGAAAGTACAAGCCAGTGTTAAACCAAGATGCGTAAAATGCAAAATTATTAAGAGACGAGGAGTCTTAAGGGTAGTTTGTGACAATCCAAGACATAAACAAAGACAAGGCTAAATTATGAGAATTGCAGGAATTAATTTACCGGATGAAAAAAGAGTTGACATAAGTTTAACTTATCTTTTTGGTGTCGGCCGCAAAAATGCGGTTGATATTTTAAAAAAGTCACAAATTGATCCGGCCAAGAGAATGAAAACTCTTACGGAAGATGAGCAAAAGAAACTGCAAAGTGTTTTGGATACATATAAAGTAGAAGGAGATTTAAAAGTAGAAGTTCAGGGAAATATTAAAAGATTAAGAGAAATTGGATCTTACAGAGGAGTTAGACATGCTAAAAATCTTCCCGTCAGGGGACAGAGAACAAAATCAAACGCCAGAACAAAAAGAGGTAAGAGAGTAACAATAGGCGCAATCAAGAAAGAAATGGCAGTAAAAATGGGAATAACAACAGCATAATATGGCAGACAAAGTAGCAACAAAAACAACTAAAACAAAAGCCAAAAAGTCAACCTTAGTCATTACCGAAAAAGGAAAAGTTTTCGTTTCGGCAACTTTTAATAACACTTTGGTTACAATTACCAATGAAAAGGGAGAAACAATCGGCTGGAGCAGTGCCGGCGCAGTCGGATTTAAGGGAACCCGTAAATCAACTCCGTTTGCCGCTTCAACAGCAGTTGAAAATGTCGCTAAAAGAGCAGTTGAAAAAGGTTTAAGAACAGTTGAAGTTTTTATTAAAGGGCCGGGAGCAGGAAGAGACTCAGCATTAAGAGCAATTAAAGCAGCCGGTCTTTCAATTTCCATGATCGCTGATATTACACCAATTCCGCATAATGGACCAAGAGCGTCCAAGAAGAGGAGAATATAATGGCAAGATATACAGGACCAAAACACAGATTAGCCAGAAAAGAAGGAGTAAATCTTTTAGATAAATCTTCGCAAAGTTTAATGCGAAGACTTGCCACGCCACCGGGAATTCACGGTAAAAAGAGAAAGAGAAGATTATCGGAATACGGTCTTCAGTTAAGAGAAAAACAAAAAGCCAAAACAACCTACGGACTTTTAGAAAAACAATTCAAAAAAATCGTCCAAACAGTTCAGGGTAAAAAAGGTGACACGAAAGAATTAATTGTCGGACTGTTGGAAACAAGGTTAGACAATTTGGTTTACAGATTTGGCTTTGCCAAAACAAGATATATGGCAAGACAATTCGTTTCCCATGGACATGTTGTTGTAAACGGTAAAAAATTAACAATCCCTTCTTATCAAGTACAAGTTAATGATGTAATTTCGCTTTCTACCAAAATGCAAAAAAATATCCAGGTTACAGAGTTGGCAAAAGAAGAAAATAAGGTATTTTTACCATTCCTTAAAAAACAAGGACAATTAGGAAAGTTAGAAAGAATGCCTAAAATGGAAGATATTCAGGTTCCATTTGATTTGCAATTGATCATTGAATATTACTCGAGATAATGATAAAATATTAAACTATGGTTGAACCAATCTTTAAAATCAAAGAAGAAAAAGTCACAGACGAATACGGTGAATTTATTATTGAACCATTAGAGCCAGGATACGGTCACACATTGGGCAATGCTTTAAGAAGAGTTCTATTAGTTTCTATTCCTGGAGCAGCTGTTACTTCAGTAAAAATTTCAGGAGCTAAGCATAAGTTTTCAACCATCCCGGGACTTAAAGAAAACTTGGTTGATTTCCTTTTAAATATTAAAGGACTTAACTTAAGATTGCTTGATTCAAAAGATCAATCAGTTGTAAAGCTTTCCGTAAAAGGACCAAAGGAAATTACCGCTAAAGATTTAGACCTTCCGGAAGACGTCGAAGTTATTAATAAAGATCATTATTTAGGATTCTTGGCAGATAAAAAAGCCAAGCTTGATGTTGAATTAACCGTTGAAAAAGGAATGGGATATTCTTTATCAGACGAAAGAAAAATTTCCACCTTGGGAGTTATCCCGACAGACGCAATTTATACTCCAATTAGAAGAGTTAACTATGAAGTTTCCGCTACTCGTGTCGGAAGACAAACTAATCTTGATAAGCTTACATTACAAATTTGGACAAACGGAGTTGTAGAACCAAGAGCAGCTTTAGATGAAGCAGCCAAGATTTTATCATCTTACTTTGTTCAGGTTTTTGAACCAAAAACAACCGCAGTAACGGAAACAGTTGCAGCAGCCGCAGGAATTCCGGATGTTGTAAGCCGTATGACAATCGATGAATTAGATTTGCCAACCAGAATTTATAACAGTCTTCGAAATGGCGGAATTGAAACAATCGGACAGCTTCTGGAAACACCAAGGAAAGATTTAATTTCAATGAGAAACATGGGTGGAAAATCAATTGGAGTAATAGAAGAGAAATTAAAAGAAAAAGGAATTAGTCTACAAATTTAATCTCAAATCTTAGATCTCAAAGTGGAAGAAAAAGGTTATAAAAATGGTTTTGAGGTTTAAGATTTTTTAGTTTTATGAAGAAAAACGTATATGGACGAAAATTTAAAAGGGATAAAAACGAACGTAAGGCTCTTTTTAAGAGTTTGATGTCGGCGTTGGTAATGCATGAGAGAATTCAAATTTCGGAAGCAAAAGCCAAAGCAATTAAGCCGGAAATTGAAAAATTAGTTACCAAGGCCAAGCAGGGCGGAAATGCCGCTAAATTAGTAATTGAAAAAAACTTAACTCGAGATGCCTTCGAAAGAATTATTAAAGAAATCGCGCCAAGATTTGATAAAAGACAGGGCGGATACACAAGATTAATAAAATTGGGAGAAAGATTTGGAGATAATTCACCGGTGGTCGTAATGGAATGGACAGAGGTTGCCCAGGCAATAGTTCCGGTAGAAGTAACAGAAAAAGCAGTAAAGACAAAGAAAACAGAAAAGGTAGAAAAAACAATTAAGAAGTCAGATAGTAAAGTAAAAGATGTAGGTAAGCTGACCACGGTTAAAAAATCTAGTAGTGCAAAATCTAGCAAGGCGAGGAAATCTAAATAAATATGCAAGCTCAAACAGAATCAACAAAATTAAGCGCAATCAAAAGAGAATGGCATCTAATTGATGTCAAAGGTAAGATTTTGGGAAGAGTATCTTCAGAAATCGCCCAGCTTTTAATGGGTAAATCCAAGCCGTATTTTGTTAAAAATTTAGATTGCGGAGATTATGTGGTTGTTATAAATGCAAAAGAAGTTAAAACAACCGGTAAAAAAGAAGACTTAAAAACATATTACAGACATTCGGGCTACCCGGGCGGTTTTAAAGCCGAAAAATTAAAAGATTTAAGACAGAGAAATCCGGAAGAAATTATTAAACATGCAGTTTCGGGAATGATTCCTCAAAATAAATTAAGAGCGTCAATGCTAAAAAAGCTTTACGTTTTTGCAGGGGAAGAGCATACTTATAAAGATAAGTTTAAGGCAGTAAAAGCAGAAGAGGTTAAGGAGTAAATATGGCAGAAAGAAATTATAAATACGCAGTCGGAAAAAGAAAAGAAGCGGTCGCAAGATTAAGGCTTTATACAAACAGTTTGCCGGAAGTTACAGGCGAAGATGTTAAAAAAGGCGACATGTTTGTTAACGGAAAGAGAATTGTAAATTACTTCATTGGTTCAACCGCAAAAGCTACTTACGAAGAGCCATTCAGAATTACCAATACCCTAGAAAAATATACTTTAACAGTAAAAGTCGAAGGCGGCGGACCAAAAGGACAGATGGAAGCCTTTATTCATGCCGTTTCCAGAGCACTCTCTTCAATGGATGAAAAAAACAAAGCAATTCTTAAGAAAAAAGGCTTCTTAACAAGAGACGCCAGAGTTAGAGAAAGAAGAAAAGTCGGAATGGGCGGAAAAGCCAGACGCAAGAAACAATCACCAAAGAGGTAAACTTAGTTTATCTTCTCCAAAAAGCCGCTAAGAAACTAATCAGCAAATACAGTAACAGTAGTTGCCATAAGATAATGCCGATTAAAGCGCAGCTTAATGCCAGGGCGATTAATTCACGGCTTAAGCCATAAGTGGTTATTAGAAGCGCCGCGATTCTTCCTAAAACAAATAATGTAAATAAACCAATAATTGGCGAAAAAATTACGGGTAATAAGACCGGGCGGCGGGTCACTTCTCTAACAGTTGAAAACGGGTGGAAAGATAATCCCAATAAAGTTTTAGTCCAAACATAAGCCACAAAAATTAAGAAAACATTTTTTTTCATATTTTTCCGAAAAGTTTTAAAATAAAATCATCATAATGTTTACCAAAAGACAGTTGAAAAATAATGGTTAAAATAATGGCAAGAGGAACTAAAATTCTCCACGGGTGGTTGCCAAACCAAAAACTAACCGAGTAAAAAACCCGGTGCATCGGCATGTCGCGGATCAGCTTTTCTTGTTCCTTTGCCCGCTCCTGTAGTTTTTTAATAAATTCACGCTCGTTCATAAGCTAATTGAAAGCTTTTTCGGGCTCTAAAAATTAACGATTCAGTGGCTTTAAAAGACATATCAATCATAATAGCAATTTCTTTAACAGGAATTTTTTCTTCATAACGTAATCTTAATACTTTGCGGTATAAATCGGGAAGGCTTTTAAAAGCCGATTCGATTTTGTCTCTGACTTTATCTTTTTCTAAAATAAATTCCGGCTGATGAACCTCTGAGTCAATAATTTCCAAATAGGGAATCTGTGATAACAGTAAAGATTTAATTTTTCTCTTCCTGTAATAATCAACAGTTTTGTGGTAGGCGATTTGGTATAGCCAGGCTTGCAAATTATTATTCTTTTTAAGAATCGATAACGATTCAATCGCGTCCAAAAACACATCGTTTAAAATATCTTCTGCATCTTCTTGCCGTGGTAAACGGACAACCAGATAATGTAAAATCCTAGGGGAGTAAAGTTTGTAAAACTCGGTAACTGCCTTTGTATCTCCCGAAATGATTCTTTCGACCATTGATTTCATGGCTAAAGTATAACATGTGCGAATGATTTAGACAATTTTTACGACTAAGTTAAATAGGATGTATTTACACGAAATAAAATTTGAATCAACAGAGCATACCTACATTAAAGATCTAACAGATCAAGTTAATGAGATAATTAAGAAAAGCAAAACCCGGCAGGGGTTTGTTATGGTTTCCAGCCGCAATACCACTTTAGGAATTATTTTAAATGAAATCGCAGAGCCGAATTTAATTCGGGATATTATTAATCATTCTTTAAATAGCGTTAAAGAAGACAAGCGTTCTACCAGAGTTACTAAAGATTATAGTCATCCGACCACCGATTATAAACACCGCTGTCAGGATAATCCGTTTTGCAACGAAATAGATGAAGATTATAATGCTGCCTCGCATATTCGGGCTTTAACTTTTTCCCACTCAAGTGTTACTGTGCCGATTAAAGACGGAAAAATGGAACTTGGAAAATATCAGCAAGTAGCAATGTTTGAATTTGACGGAAGAGACGGAAAAGGTAAAAACCCAATTCGCAAAAGAACTATTCAAATCTGGATTGCCCCCTCAGATACTTTAGAAATTATCTAGTTGCCGCTTAATTATGTTAATAGAGCAAAAAATGTTTGGAAGATTAGGTGAAAGAGTTTTTCGCAGGCCAAATGTCGAGGTCGAGGAGGCAGTTGATAAAAAAAGTGTTTTGCACGAGTACGTCCTGGAAGCGATCGATACGATGGGTAAAGGGGATGTCTATCAGCTTAGGGATAAAATTGATCAGCTTCATCCCGTAACACGCAAGCATTGGTGGGATAGCAGAATCAACGCCACTCCAAAAGAAGTTTGGCAAACGCTGTTTATGATGCAATTTGAAGAGAGTACTGTTGGATGCGATCCTGTGCCGATTATAGACCCGTGTACAGAAAAAGAAACCGGAAGAGTTAGATTTGTATGGAGTAGAAAAACCGAAGAAACAAAACCCTCTATGGTATAATTTCCGTAGATAATGAACAAGTATTTATTAATCGGTCTTACAATTCTGGTTGTTATTTTAGTCGGAACAATTACTCTGCTTAATTTGGCGGAAGTACAAAATATTGTAACTGCCAGCGCTTTTTCCGATTTAACCCCTGTTCAATTTAATCAAGCTCTAAATACGGGATTATATAGATTAATTGATGTCAGAACTTTAGCCGAATATAAAACAGGGCATATTAAAGGCGCTAAAGAAGAAGATTTTTATCAAACAGCCGCATTTTCCAAATATCTTGACTCATTAGATAAAAACGGAAAGTATTTAGTTTATTGCCATACGGGTAAACGCAGCGGATTAACTTTGGGGTTAATGCAGCAAGAAGGATTTAAAAATGTTTATGATTTAGCTGGCGGCTTTTCTGCTTGGGAATCCTCAAATCTCCCCGTAGAAAAATAATCCGAGCGATAAAATTAAAAAATAAAGTTAAACTTTACCGTGATATAATTATTTTATGACGGAGGAGTTGAAAAAAATTATTGAGTCAAGCACTTTTACTTTGCATGAGGGCAGATATATTGTTGTAAAAGTAAAAACCTCACCGCCGATTGATGATCATTTTATGGTTTCCAAAGACCAAGATGAAATCACTGTTGTTACCAAAGAAGAAAATTTAGGCAAGCTAGATTTAATTGAAAAGAATAAAGATTTTTACGTTGCATTTGAATTGAAAATTTCTCTTCCGTTTTACGCAGTCGGATTTTTAGCAGCAGTTACAGGCGCAATGGGAGATAGAGGAATGAATAATTTAGTAATTTCTACTTATTCAAAAGATTATCTTTTTGTTAGAGTTGAACATTTAGAAAAAGCTACTCAAGCACTTCTCGATTTAGGTTTTAAAAAAGCCTAAATCCTCAACCTAATTGACAATTTATTCATTGCGGAGTAATATTCAAGATGCCTCCCAAACAGAGGTATTTTTTATGGCATCAAGAGCTGAAAAAGTAGGAGTTAATATGCTAGGTCAATTAAAACGAATTGTTGACCTGAGAAGGCCGGAGGCCGTGGTTAGTGCAATCAAAGAAGGGCAAGCTGAGACAGCAGAGGGTACACCTGTGTTTGACCTTTCCGGTTTAGGGAATCCTGTCGGAAGTTGCAGCATTGGTATTGAAGGCTCCTGGAGAGTTAGCTTTTCAAGTGCGATGACTAGAGAAGCGATGAGGCGTTCCGGCAAACCCGACAAGTCGGTTACAGGAACGGGAACTTACAGAAGTGGCAATGATGCCACCGAAGAGAATGTTACCCTAGAATTTGCCAGACCGGCAGAGGGTTTGGTCGCTGTTACTATTAGCGGAGAGCCAACATATGTCACTATTACTGGAAAAAGGCTCGGTCCCGATTTCGGACGCATTCCTCCGACGACTTTAAGCTTTCAAATAGCTACACCTACTCATGGTCCAGGCGGCATGGAAAACTAACCTCATTTATTAATCATTAATTTTGCCATTCATAGTTTTTTGCATGAAAGTTTGAGTGAACTATCAGGGGAATTTCCCGCAAAATTTGTTGAGGAATTGGTCGGGGTGCTGAGAATTGAACTCAGCCCACACGGCCCCCAGCCGCGCATTCTGCCGATAAACTACACCCCGTAAATGACTTTTCAAATTATATCACTAATCTGACCTATTTTGATCTCTTGAAATAGTTCGAGAATATTACTAGAATGGCTCTATGGCAAAATCAGATAAAACAGAAAAAACTTCTAACGGTCCCTCCGAAGGTTCGCAAAAAATGGAAGCAGTCAAATTGGCGATGGAGCAAATCGAAAAACAATACGGCAGAGGAAGTATTATGAGGTTTGGCGACACCGGTCAAAAGTTTGATATTTCAGTTATCTCAACAGGCTGCTTACCCTTAGATATAGCACTCGGAGTAGGTGGAGTGCCAAGGGGCAGAATCATTGAAGTTTACGGTCCGGAAGCTTCGGGAAAAACTACAATTTGTTTATCAATTATTGCGCAAGCGCAAAAACATAATGGTGTTGCGGCATTCATCGATGCCGAACATGCACTCGATCCGTTATGGGCAGAACGCATTGGAATTAAATTAGATGAACTGTTAATTTCCCAGCCCGACACGGGAGAACAGGCTTTGGAAATCGCCGAAAGTTTAATAAGGTCCGGCGGGGTGGATGTTTTAGTAATTGATTCAGTCGCCGCGTTAGTACCAAGGGCGGAAATTGAGGGTGAAATGGGCGATTCAATGATGGGATTACAAGCCAGATTAATGTCGCAGGCTTTAAGAAAATTAACCGGTGTAATTTCCAAATCCAAAACAGTAGTTATTTTTACAAATCAGTTAAGACAAAAAATCGGAGTCATGTTTGGAAACCCCGAGACGACCACGGGGGGGCTCGCACTTAAATTCTATTCATCGGTCAGAATGGATATCCGAAAGATCGAAAGTCTTAAGGATGGAGACAGAGTTATAGGTTCAAGACACAGAGTAAAGGTTGTCAAGAATAAAGTGTCTTCGCCTTTTAGAATTGCCGAGTTTGATGTAATGGCTGATACCGGAATTTCGCGTGAGGGCGGAATTATGGATGTCGGAGTTGAGATGGGAATAATTCAAAAATCCGGAGCGTTTTTTAGATACGGCGAATTAATGTTGGGACAGGGCAAACAAGCCGCCGGAATTTTCTTAAAAGAAAAACCGGAAATTGCTAAAAAAATTGTTGAAGAAATAATGACCAAAAGTAAAACCTCTCCTGCTCAAGTTGAAGTCGGAGTCGAAACAAAAGAAGAATAAGCCTAAATGGACGATTTTGAAAAGTTCTACAAAGCCGCAATCCGTTTTTTATCATTTAGACCCCGCAGTGAAAAAGAATTAAGTGATTATCTTGCAAAGAAAAAATGCGATCCACTGATTTCCAAAAGAATTACGGACAGTCTTAAAAGAGATAAATTTTTAAACGATCAGGAGTTTGTTCGTTGGTGGGTAGAGCAAAGAACAATTTTAAAACCTAAAGCATCACGGGTAATTAAATTTGAATTAAAACAAAAGGGCATAAGCAAAGAATTAATTGATGAATTTTTTGAAAATGATGAAAGTTCAACTTCCGATTTTGATAAGGCTTTAGCATTGGCTGAGAAAAAAATGGTGCGTTTAGGAAAAATTGAGGATAGACAAAAGATTTATGAAAAATTGGGCCGTTTTTTGGCATCAAAAGGCTTTGATTGGGATATCATAAAAGAAGTGATTGACCGTTCTTTGCCCAAATAGTATAATAGATTCAAGACAAAAGGAAATTATATGGAGAAATTTTTGTTCACACCATATTTTATTTCGGAACTCAACTAAGTTTGAGAACCTCTTTTTGTCTTCAAATTACATATGGCAGATAATCAGGATTTAATACAATTAGAAAAGAAACTTCTTGAAAGAGAAGAAAAACTGGAAACAGAAAGACAAAAACTCCAAGAGCTTAAAGATAAGTATCAGGAGAAGCTGGAAAAAGTTTCCGACTTAACTCCGGAACAGGCAAAAAAAGAACTATTTGATAAAGTTGAATTAGACGAAGCAAAGGCAGTTGCCAAAATTATCAAAGACAGCGAAGACGAAGCCAAATTAACCGCGGATAAAAAAGCCCAGGAAATTTTAGTTGATAGTATGCGTTTTGGAGCAATTAAATATATTGCTGAATATACAGTTTCTGTTGTAAAAATTGCCGATGAAGATATTAAGGGCAGAATTATCGGCAAGGAAGGTCGCAATATTAGGGCTTTTGAACAAGCGACTGGTGTAGATGTTGATTTGGATGAAGAAGGAGTAATCAGATTATCTAGATTTGATCAGGTCAGACGTGAAGTTGCCAGAAGATCTTTGGAAAAATTAATTAAAGACACCAGAGTTCAGCCTTTTAGAATTGAAGAAATTGTTAACGAAACCAAAACAGAAGTGGAAAAGATCATGCTGGAAGAAGGAGAAAAATTAGCCCACGAAGCCGGAGTATTTAATTTATCAACTGAAGTATTGCAGGTTTTGGGAAGATTTAAATTCAGAACTTCTTACGGACAAAATTTAATTGTCCACACTCTAGAAGATGTTAAGATCGGAATTCATATTGCCGAAGAAGTCGGAGCCAATGTTAATATTGTCAGACTTGGTTGTTTGTTTCATGATATCGGAAAAGTTTTGGAGGGAGAAGGAAGCCACGTTACTTTGGGAGTCGATTTCTTAAAAAAGCACGGTATTCCGGAATTAATTGTTAATTGTGTTGCCGAGCATCATGAAGATAAACCATTCTCATCGGTTGAATCGGTAATTGTGCATATCGCCGATCAAATTTCCGGAGCAAGACCTGGAGCGCGCTATGAAGATGTTGAAAATTACGGAAAAAGATTAGCGCAAATGGAAGAAATTGCCAAAGCCCACGAAGGCGTTGAAGATGCCTACGCTTTTGAAGCAGGAAGAGAACTGCGAGTTATCATCAATCCGGGAAAATTAGATGACGCCCAGACCTTAGTTGTTGCCAATAAAATCAGAGATGAAGTCAGTAAATCTCAGGCAGTTGCCGGAGAAATAAAAGTTACCGCCATTCGGGAATTTAGAGCAGTCGCCACAGAATTTTCCTCATAAATAGCTATTGACAACCTTTTGTTTACATTGTATTGTTAAGCTAATCGATAAATTAAAGGAGGTGAATTAAATTGACAAAAAAAGACTTAGTTGAATTAGTTGCAAAAAAAGGTAATCTTACAAATAAAGCTGCCAGAGAAGCAGTTGCCGCATTCTTGAATGGTATTAGAGATTCTTTAAAAAGAGGAGAAAAAGTAGTCATCACCGGATTTGGAACATTTTCTGTTAGAAAGAGAGCCGCAAGGCCGGGAAGAAATCCAAAAACAGGAGAAAAGATTACGATTCAAGCCAGAAAAGCGCCGGGATTCACTCCTGGAAAAACTTTAAAGAAAGTAGTTAGGTAAATCGCAGGTTTCAGGGCTAAATTTGGTATAATACGCTTATGACCTTAAGACTTAGATCGGCTTTTCTTATCGCAACGGGTATTTTAGTTTTATGGTTTCTTTACGTTGAAAGATCAATGCTTACCCCGTTTGTTTTGGCAGCGATCTTTGCTTACATTTTTAATCCAATCGTTAACTTCTTTTCCAATAAACTTAAACTTCCGCGAACTTTTTCCGTTTTAATAATTTATTTAGTTATTATTTCGATTGTAGTTTTAAGTGCGATTACTTTGTCAAAACGCGTAGTGGAAGAATCCTCGGAATTAGGTAGCCAACTAACTGTTATTACCAAAACTGCAAAAAATCAGGTTAATAATTTGCCCGACTTTGTAAGACCAACGGTTAATGATGCTTTAAAAACTTTTCAAACTACTAAAACAATTTCATTTTCTTCTGTTTTTTCTGTTTTTCCAAAAGCATTTTCCGGCCTGTTAAGTTTAATAGTTTTTCTGTTTGCCGCGTTTTATTTCTTAAAGGAGGGAAAAACGATGTCGGATAAAGCTTTAAATTTTGTTCCCAATGATTATAAAATTGAAGTGGAGATATTATTAAGACGGATTAATTCTGTTTTGGGAGGGTATTTGCGCGGACAAGTATTTTTGGTCTTTTTTGTTGCCTTAATTTTATTTATTTGTTTAACAATTTTGGGTGTTAAATTCTCTTTGATATTGGCGGTGTTTTCCGGCTTTGCGGAAATAGTGCCGATTATCGGTCCGATTGTTGCCGTAACAGTTGCTGCTTTAATTGGTTTTCTTGGGGGTACAGCCAGTTTTGGTTTATCGCCGATTCAATTGGTAGTGGCAATAATAATTGTTTATACAGTTGTTAGACAAGTTCAGGATTATTTTATTACACCATATGTAATGGGTAAAATTACCCAACTGCATCCATTAATAATTTTATTTGCGGTTATTGCCGGAGGGCATACGGCCGGAATGGTCGGTTTAATATTAGCAGTACCGGTTGCCGGAGTTGTAAAAATTATTTTTGAATATTCTCTTGATCGAATAAATCTTCGCGAAAGAAGCCGTTAACCCCAAAAAAATACCCGTGGAAGGTGGTAAGCCAGATTCTGTTTTAGTTGCAATCTATCTCGATACGATAATTGGTCGTTTCGTTCCGATACTCTCGGAATGCCCTTTTTTCGATACTCCTCTAAAGCAAAGTAGTAACGTATCATTCAAAGGTTGCAGCAGGTAGGATTATCCGTTTCACTCCCACTCGTCTCTGTTACTCTCAGATCCTGTCAATTCAGAATCTGTTCTAAGGCTTTAACGTGGGTGAAGCCCTAGACACTAGCTATCACTAGTCGGAACTTATGTTCCGTCCCCGGCTTTAATCCTGTCTGGACTTTCCTCTCTTCACATTACTGCAAAGAGTAGCAACTCTCCTTCCACAGGTAACATATTTTAGCAAAAAGAGGGTAAAAAGTCACTTTTTGAGGCCAATTTAGGCGTGGCACAGCATTTTATACTCGCAATTTACACAAAGAACACTGCCGCTGCACTTAAAATCACTGCTTTCAATTTCTTTGATTTTTTCAACCAACTCATCTTCAAATTTTTCTAAATTATCTTTTGTAAAACTCATTGATTTCTTCGTATTACTTTCCAGGAAATGCAGTGTTAATGTAATATCTTCCGGTTTTCGGTTAAAAATTTCATCTTTTACTTTTGTTGCTGCAAGCGCGTAAATTGCCAGTTGTAATTCGTGTGCCTCTTTAGCTTTTGGATTATCTTCGCCGGTTTTATAATCTATAATTTCAATGCCGCTTCCTTTTTTATCAATTCTGTCGATCTTGCCGCTTACTTTGACACCGTTTTTTAAAATAAAAGAAAATTTAAGTTCGATTCCTAAAGGTTTTACCGGCGGATGGCACTGCGTTTTATAAAAAGATGTCAGAATCTTTTGCGCCTGATCATAACGTTCTTTTTCATGTTTTTTATTAACATATCCTTCGGTTAGCCACTGCTCATTCAGTATTTTTTTAAACTCAGTTAATGTCGGATTATGTCCGTCTAAAACGTCTTTATAAAAATTATAAAGTGTATTATGCATGGAGATTCCAAAACTTTGCACTGGGGATTTTGGAGTCGGAATATTAAAGATTACTTTTGCTTTATAGTGCAAGGGACAAATATCGAACATCTGCAAATTTGAATGATTGATATAAGTAATTTTAAGCGGTTGTTTTTTTTCTGCTTTTTTTTCGCTCTCTTGGTATGCAGATAATGAGTTAGATAGTGAAACTGTTAATGGTTTTGCCGATACCGGCTCGGTTTGCAGCTTAGGCAAAGCTTCGTAAATAAATGGAGAGAGTTTTTTTGCCCGTTTGCCTGTTCCGTAATAGTCGGCACCCGTAAAATAAAGAAGTTCTTTGGCGCGTGTCATGCCGACATAAAAAAGCCTGCGCTCTTCTTCTAAATGGAAATCAATATCTGCTGCTAATTTCTCTTTGATAATTTCCTGGGGTAGTGGAATCTTTTCCGCCCGCTCGCGGGTTGGAAACCGATCCGAAACAAGGTTTACCAAAAATACAACTTTAAACTCAAGGCCTTTGCTGGAATGAACGGTTAAAATATTAACAGCGTTGCGATCATGAAGATCTATTTCGGCTGCGGTCGGACTGTCTCCCATTTGCATCATTAAGGTTAGCCATTCAACCAGTATAAAAATATTACTGTTTTCTCTTTCTGTTTCAAAATTTTTAATTCTGTCAAAAAACTTGGCAATATTTTGGACACGTTTTTCATCTTTGAGAGAATCAACGTCACTTAATGTTTCAAATAATTTTGAATCAATTAAAAAATAATAGAGAATTTGTCCAGCTTGTTCTTTTTTACTTTTTTCTAAATGCCGGATTGTCATTTTACGGAAATTTTCCAATTTTTCTTGCGTAGATTTACTTAAAAAAGTTTGATTGGTATTTTCAAGTGACTCAAAAAGACTGAGGTTTTGTTTTTTTGCAAAGTTAAGCAGATAATTTAATTCAATATCGGGGATCTTAAAAATATCCATTGATAGTACCCGAAATAGTGCCACTGAGTTGGAAAGATCTGTTAAAAAAGTCAGATATGCGATTAAGTCTTTTATTTCATCTTGTTGAAAAAGATACCCGGGTCCTAAAAACTGGTAGGGAATTCGCTGTCTTTGCAAGGCGTTGGTAATTGATTGAGCATGGTTATTGGCTCTGACTAAAATTGCCATGTCTTTATACTCATATTTTTTCGATAATTTTTTTATCTCTTTGGCGATATCCTCCGACTCATCATCGGCTCTTTGGGTATGAATTAATTGAATTGGTTTTCCCTTCGATTTAAATTTGCTGATTAATCTTTTATTAATATGTTCAACAACTTCTAAACGGTTTGGATTATTATGCTGGATCATCTCATATGAAGAATCTAAAATAGTTTGAGTTGATCGGTAATTTTTAATTAACGTAACGATTTTGGCCTTTGGAAAAGTTTTTTTGAATTGTAAAACATTGGAGACAGCAGCACCCCTAAACCGATAAATGGATTGATCGTCATCCGCAACAACATTGATATTTTTTGTAATTCCGGAAAGTAAAATTGCCAATTCGTTTTGGGCGTAGTTTGTATCCTGAAATTCATCAACTAAAATATATTTAAATTGGTTTTGGTATTTTTGCAAAATATTTTTTCTGGTTCTAAATAAAAGTAAGGTATTGGAAATAAGATCGGAAAAATCCATTATCGAATCTTTTGTTTTTAATAATTCATAAATTTCGTAAGCGTTAGCTAGCTCTAAGTATTGTTTTTTTTCATCCGGTGATTTTAATTTAAGAGCCCAAGCAATATATTCATTTGGTGTAATGTCTTCATCTTTTAATCTTGAAAAATGAACAAGTAAGGCGTCTAAAAATTTAGTTGGATTTCCAAGCGGTTTAAAAAGCTTTAACTTCAGGTTAAAAATATTTTCGCGTAAAAAAAGAACTGATTCAGCCTGCGAAATTAATTTGTAATTCGGATCAAGTCCGATTGTATGAGCATCATCCCTCAAAATGCGGTCACAAAAAGAATGAAATGTGTTAATCCATAAATTTACATAACCATAGGGAAGTAAAACATCAACCCTTTCCTGCATTTCAAAAGCCGCCTTTTCCGTAAAAGTAAGTGCTAGAATTTGGTAAGGAGGGATATTTTTATCTAAAATTAAATGCTTAATTCTTTGAGTTATAACAGTAGTTTTACCGGTGCCTGCTCCGGCGATAATCAGTAGCGGACCCATGCCATGTTTTATTGCCTTGATTTGATTTTTATCAAGCCTAATATGCCCTGCCTTCATGCAGTTATTGTATCACAGCCAATAATTCAATAAGCTCCCCGATTACTGAACAATAATTGTTCCTCTTTGATCAGCATTAAGCTCGTTATGATAAGTGAATTTTCCAACACTGGTAAATAATGTTGACACACTTTGATTATTTCCAAATCTGCCTAAGTTTAAGAAAGGAAACAAAAGATTGGTTGGATAGTTATCAGAATTAACAGTTGTTGTTGCTCCGCTTGTATTAAGCCATATAATCCTGGTTCCCGGTTTTACTGTTAGTGTTTGCGGTTTAAATCCGGAAGCAGTAACAGCTATTGTTTGTTGATAAAGCGGTGCCGGTGCTGTGCCATTTGTGTTTTGCGCAGTTTTTGTATTTTGATTCTCAGCTTTCTGGGTTTTAGAATTTGTTCCAAAAAATAAAAATCCTGCAATTGATACGGCAACTAAAACTACGAGTGCCATTACCCAAGTATATTTTTTATTCATATTTCACCTCCTCTTATTTTATTTGTTTATCTTTATTATCTAAATGTTTTGTTGAATTTAATTTTTGTCCCAAGTTGGAAAAGCCTAATAAAACGTTTCCAAATTGTGCATAAGCGTTATTAATATGTTTGCCAAGTGTCGACATGTTTTCTTCTATTTTTTCGTAATCAATCTGCATGCTTCGAAGTAGCGTAAACAATTCTTTGGATTTACTTTCAATTTTTTGCCCCTCAAATGATAATAGTATTGTTTGTAAATGTGCGTAAAGAGTAGATGGCGAAACCATATAAACTCTTGATTTTCTGGCGTAATCCAAAACATCGATTTGATTTACGATTTCGTAATAAACCGATTCGCTTGGGATGTACATTAGTGCAAAATCCATTGTACCCTCGCTAGGTAAAATATATTTTTTTGAAATTGCATCAATATGCTTCTTAATATCTCTGACAAATTCTTTTTCAAACATTTCCTTTTCCGCTTTTTCTGTGGCTTTTGTCATTTTTTGATAATTTTCCATTGGGAATTTAGAATCAATTGGTAAGATTCCCGCGTCAGTTTTAATTGCGGCATCAACTTTTTCTCCTGATTTAAATTCATACTGTAAAAAGAAACTGGTTTTGGGAAACATTTGTGCAATTAAATCTTTCAAAACTTGTTCTCCGATATTGCCTCTAAGTTTTGGACTTTTTAAGAAATCTTGGAGTTCTCGCATGTTGCGTCCGATTTCACTCATTTGCCCGACTTCTTTTTCCACATCCCTAATTACTCTGGCAGCTGTGTCTAACCTTTCATTTAACTGCTTGGTATTTTCTTGCAATGTTCGAACAGTTTCTGTTGAAGAATTGCTGATGGTTGACTGCATATTTTTTAACCATTCCAAAAGCGCCTGGTCGGTTTTTTTATTTTCCAGTCCCGAGAGCTTTTTGTTCAAAAAATAGATAACGGCTATAAATCCTAAGAGGACTATTCCTATTAAAATGAAGAATTCATTGGGCATATTTCTATTTTAGCATTTTTAGTCAAAATAAAGTTCGGGATTAGCACTTATTTTTCTCCAGTCGGCTCTATCAGGGTTAAAAAAGGCCGCAGCCGCAATCATAGCGGCATTATCGGTGCAGAGATTTTTTGCCGGTACAAATAGGGTTGCTCCGATATTTTGATTTTTTATTTCCTGTTCAAATTTTTCTCTTAATGTTTGATTTGCAGCAACACCGCCTCCTAAAAGAATTGATTTAGCATTATATTTTCTGACGGCTTTAAAAGTTTTTTTAATTAGCACTGCAAAAATTGCCTGCTGTAATGAGAAGCTGATATTTTTAATGTCGTTATCGTTTGGCATTTTTATTTTTTTAACTTCGCGTAGAACTGCTGTTTTAAGACCGGAAAAAGAAAAGTCGAAATCATCTGATCCGATAATCGGTCTTGGAAAATGATAAATGTCTTTTGTTGCTGTGCTTGCCAGTTTTTCAATTAATGGACCCGCAGGATAAGGAAGATTTAAAAGCCGTCCTGTTTTATCAAAGGCTTCTCCTGCAGCATCATCTCTTGTTCCGCCAAGCCACTTAATTTCATGATGATTTTTCATTAATACCAAATCGGTATGTCCGCCGGAAACAATCAGCGCGATGGCCGGGAACTGGATGCTATTTTCATTAATAAAATTTGCATAAATATGCCCGAATAAATGATTAACAGGAATAATTGGTTTTTTCCAGATATAAGAAAATGTTCTGGCAGTTTCCACTCCAACTAGCAGTGATCCAATTAGCCCGGGGCCAACGGTTACAGCGATTGCGTCAATTTCTTCTTTAGGATTTTTTAATACTTTAAACGATTCTTCTATAACCGGAATTATAAATTTTAACTGTTCACGGGCGGCGACTTCGGGAATTATTCCTCCTGTTTTAGCATGTAGCGCAAGGGAAGTGGCAATAACATTAGATAGTAGTTCAATTTTTTTATCATTTTCGTTTATCCTTAAAATTGCCGCGGCAGTTTCGTCGCAGCTTGTTTCAATTCCTAATATCGTCATAAGTTTATTTTTATATTACTTCCAATTTTTATTTTATATTTATCGCAAAGACCTGAATTTATTTCAAGGACCTTATCGGCTTTTGCGTGAGTTGTGTATACGGGAAGAACGCCGTTTTTGGAAACCGGAACTTTTTTGAAAATATCCACAACTTTATTTTTATTTACAAAGATTATGTCGATTGGAAAATGCATATTTTTCATCCAGAAAGAATATAAGTCTGCTTTTTGAAAAATAAAAAGCATGCCTTGATTTGTATTAATTTTATTAAATTTGGCCAGTCCAATTTCTTGATCTTTGGGTGTTGTTGCAAGGTATAAAGAGAAAACATGATTGTTAATTTCTGCGTTTGGTAAGTTAACGTTAAGATAGTCAGTCTTTATAAAAATAAGAATAATAACGATAATAATGCTTAAGATAAAAAGAGGAATTTTCATAGTTTATTTTCCCGGACAATTATTCTGGCGATTTTAGAAGTTGATTGATCCGGAATTTGTCCAATGACCTCTACAACTTTAGCGCCAATTTTATCCGCCTGTATTTTTGCGTATTTTATTGCTTCGCTGTCTTTTGTAACAGCGATAACGGCTGGTTTTAAGGAATTTACTAATTTGTCATATTGATCATTTTCAAAATAGGGAATTTGTATAACATAATCAATAAAACGGATTGCGGACAAAACTTCGGCTCTTTCAATCTGATTATTAATTGGCCTGTTTTCTTTTTTTATTTTCCGGACTTTTTGGTCACTTTCTACAAATACAAAAAATAAATTTCCTTGTTTTTTTGCGGCTTCCAAGAATTTTATGTGCCCCAAATGGAGAACGTCAAAACATCCGCCGGCAAGAACAACTGTTTTGCCCAGCTTTCTAGAAGTTTCACTTAACTTGATTGCTTTTTCAATGTTAATTATTCTATTCATTTATTGGGTTCCCCTTAGGTAAACTGCTTGCCAGGGTTGATAGTTAGAAACAAATTTATCATAGATAGTAACTTTACCGTTTTGCGTTACTGTTCTTGTAAAGTAGACATCGGCCCCCCAAGCCGCGAAATCGGTTTGTTTTAATTCGCCTTTTGGTAATGTTGGATCATCTTGGTAAAGAGTTGGTGGCGGTGGGGTTTGATTTGTAACAACGGGAGTTGTCATGGTGACTTGTCGTCCGTCTTTTGTTCCATACAATTCAAAGGTAAGAGCTAAATTATCGAGGTCAATTATGCTTTGAATTAAAATATAATGCCCAGTATCGTTTTTAAATTTTAAATCCACGCTCGGAACATAAACAGTGGCATCAATACCAGGTGGTGAATCTCCTTCGTAATAGCCAACTCTGTAGGCATGTGCATGTCTTTCTACGATCGGTAATCCCGCGTTGAGCAAAGCTCTAAAAAAAGTGGTAGAAACTTGGCATACGCCGCCGCCGTCACCTAAAACGGTATGCCCATTTTGGATAATATATGCTTGTTGATAGCCGGTAAAAGCGGAAACATCGCCAAGTGCTTTATCAAAAGAAAAAACTTCATTTGGTGCAACTAGAACACCGTTGATTCTACTGGCTGCTAAATTTATGTTATAAATCCTACTTGGAGCTGAATGATAAAAAAGAGAGTGTCCTACTCCGATCAGCTCTTTAATACCCATGTTGTTAACCTTTTCGGTTGTTATATTTGGATGAATAATCTTGATGGGAATATTAATATTGATCGCCAAAGTTTTTTCTGCAGAAACGAGGGCTTGAATGCTAGATGCAAGTTTGTTATTCAGTAAATTAATATCCATTGTCTGTCCGTCTTCAGACGGCCTAAAGGTTGTCACTCTTTCATTATCGAATTTAAACAAGGCATCAACCGGTTTTTTTTCGATTGTTTGAGAAATGGGATTTATTAAAGTTAATAGTTTATTTTGATCATAAGTATAACTGGCCGGTAAATAAATTCCGCTAAGATATGCCTGGAGAATAAGACTAATATCCGATAAAAAGTTCCCCGACCTTCCGATGCTGTAAGCCTGACTGGAAGACAGATTTTCGTCAAATCCTAAATTAATCTGATCTGCTGAAACAGTAGCAATTCCGTAATTACTGCTAAGAGTAATTTTAGTACTCTTTATAAGAGAATTTTTTGAAGAGAAGAAATTATTGACTTCTTGTTTGGTCTCTCCGCCAAGATTTACGTTATTAATATATATTCCCTGATAAACTTTATTCTCATAAAGTTTTTGATAAGTAAAAAGACTAAAACTTGCAATAAAGAAAAAAGAAAGCAACGCGCCTGTTGAGAACCAGAAAATTACCTTTAAAGTCCGTTTTATATGTTTTGAATATTTAAATTTTAACTCAAATTTTAGTTTATGAAAATTGATCTTCATTGATTATGGTTTATATTTCGTATTATACTATAAAATAGCCATGGATAATGATCAGACGGTTTTTCAAAGCCCTAGCGTTGGGAATACGCCTAAAACGCAAGATGTAAATGTTCCCTTATCTTCTTTTGCACCTCCCGTGCAGAGTCCTCCTGCCCAAAATTTAGCGTCTCAGGCAGTACCAATCGTAGAAGAGCCGGTAATACAAGAGTCTCCAATTAGCAATAATACTCTTGCCCAGGAATTGGGTCGGCAAGTAGAGCCATCTTTTCAAGATTTTCAAAGTACTGAATCGGTTGATACACTCGTACCTCCACCGCCTCCTGTTATCGAAGCAGCTCAATCCGCCACATCGGATGATTATTCCGGCGGAAATACTTTTTCGTTGGTTAAGAAAATTGCCAAAATATTAATCGGTCTTTTTGTGGTGTTGTTAATATTCATGGTCGTCTTTACAGTAGTTGTTCCGTTATTAACTAAAAATTCATCCGGTAAGGTAACGCTTACCTATTGGGGTCTTTGGGAAAACAGTAATACTATGCAGGGGATAATTTCTGATTTTGAAAGTCAGAATCCAAACATAATTATTAATTATTCGCAGCAGGATATTAAACAATATCGTGAAAGGCTTGTAACAAGAATTGCCAACGGAAATGGACCGGATATATTTAGGTTTCATAATTCCTGGTATCCGATGCTATCCAGTGATTTACTTGCGTTGCCAAGCGATACGATTTCAAAGGATGTCTTTAATCAGTCATTTTATCCAGTTGCGCAAAAAGATTTAGTTAAAAATGGCGCAATTTACGGTATTCCGCTTGAGATAGACACATTATCACTTTTTGTTAATAATAAATTGTTTCAATCAGCCGGGTTGCAGCCGCCTACCAACTGGAATGATTTTATTAACGATGCAAGGGCAATGACTGTAAAAGATCAAAACGGAAAAATAAAAACAGCCGGAGCAGCGATGGGGACATATTCCAATATTTCTCATGCACCGGACATTGTTTCTTTGCTTTTCGCGCAAAACGGTGTCGATTTAAGTAATTTGCAAAACGGTGCGGATCGGGCAGCCGGAGCACTCACATTCTATACGTCTTTTGTGACAGATCAAAACAACGTTTGGGATAGCACACTTGATCCATCGATAGTAGTTTTTTCAAGAGGAGATCTGGCGATGTATTTTGGATATTCATGGGATTATTTTACAATTAAACAAGCCAATCCAAATCTTTCTTTTCAAATTGTACCCGTTCCCCAGCTTTCAGATCAACATATAGATTTAGCGAGTTATTGGGCAGAGGGCGTTTCGGCAAAAAGTACTCATCCGAAAGAAGCACTTCTCTTCATGAAATACTTAGCTACAAAAAATACAGAGGAAAAACTTTATGCCGATGAAACTAAAACCAGAGGATTCGGTGAACCCTACGCGAGAGTCGATTTAGCCGATACATTAAAATCTAACACGATTGTTTACCCGGCAGTTTATCAAGCGCCCGACGCCACTTCTTCTTTTCTTGTAGACAGCACTTATGATGCAGGATTAAATGATGAGTCAAATACTTATCTGCAGAATGCCATTAATTCAATTACGAATGGTAGTTCTCCTCAATCAGCTTTTGATACTTTGTCACAAGGAGTTACTCAGGTTCTACAAAAATATGGACAATAGAGAGAGAGCGATTTTAAAAACACTGCTCTACTCGGATTTTTTTGATTACCCCTTAAAGGAAGAAGAAATTTTTAAGTACCTCATAACGGATAAGAAAATAGACAAAATTCAAGTGCATAAGGTTCTTAAGCAATTTAAAATAGCAGTAGAATCAAATAAAAATTTCTATTTTCTTTCCGGTAGAAAAAGCTTGGTTAAGAAGAGAATAAACAGGGAAAAAATAAGTTTACAGAAATTCAAAAAGGCAAAAAAGATAATCAAAATATTAAGTTTAATTCCTACAATAAGGCTTATAGGTATAAGCGGAACGTTATCAATGAGGAATTCGGAAAAGCATGATGATATTGATATTTTTGTAATCACGCAAGAAAATTTTGTTTGGACAACCAGATTTTTACTGATTATTTTCCTGGTTTTGCTTGGAGTATATAGAACCAGAAATAGCAAAAATTATTCAGACAAAATATGTTTAAATATGATGCTTGATGAAGGATCCATGAAACTGGAAAAAAACCTTTATATTGCACATGAGATTAGCCAGTTGGTTCCGGTGTTTGAAAAAGATAATACATACAAGAAATTTCTTCTGGAAAATAAATGGATTGAAAATTTTATGATAAATGCCTTGAATGATAAAAAAATATATTTAAAGAAAAAAAGTAACACGATGGATTTTATTTTAAATTGGTTATTTGATTTTTTTGCCTTTGAAAAAATTGCTAAATACCTGCAGTTAATCTATATGAAAAAACATATTACAAGTGAGATAGTAAAACCGGGTGTTTTAAGATTGCACCCGTTTGATTATAAATCCTATATTTTACAAAGTTTCAACAAAAAAATAAATGAGCTCGGTCTTTAAAAATAGAATAATTGAAGCTAAAATTCGATAAAAACTATCCTCTAATATTCTACTAGAGGTCATTGACAAAAAGTATGCGTTGCTATATCATTCTTTAGGGTAAATTGAATTTATTTTATTATTCCCTCTAGTTATGCTGTGAGGGATTTTTTTGGAAAGAACATATGGATACTAAAAAAATATATTTAACAAAAGAAGGATTAGGGGAGCTTAAGAAAGAATACGAAGAGCTAACAAATGTAAAGAGGCCGGATATTTTAGAGCGGGTTTCTCAGGCAAGAAGTATGGGAGATCTTTCTGAAAATGCGGAATACGTTGCCGCAAGAGAAGAGCTTTCTTTTATTGACGGACGAGTAGATGAATTAGATGAGCTTATAAAACAAGCAGTTTTAATTCAGGAAAGTCATGTTAAAGGGAATCATGTTGTAAAACTTGGTTCAACTGTCACACTACATTTCAAAGGTAAGAAAGAAGTGTTTACAGTAGTTGGGGAATGGGAAGCAGATCCTAAAGAAAAGAAAATCTCACATGAATCTCCGCTTGGTAAAGCCTTGCTTGGTAAAAAAATTGGAGAAAAAGTCGAAGTTGAAGCGCCGGCCGGAACTGTTGTTTATACCATTGAATCGGTTAGTTAATTCTATTCCCCGAGTTTATTAAAGAGAGATTGAATAATTCCTAACGTTGTTTTTAAATCCTTTTCGTTCACAATTAAGGTTAATTCTTCAGTAGTTGTAAATATTTGAACGATATTAATTCCTTCCCAGGCTAAAGATTTTAAAAAAAAGTAATAAACACTGGAATTATCAATTGCCTGTTTTGGCAGTTCTATTGTAACGGCTGCAAGATTATCTACGTGTCTTTTTATTAACTCATTTTTAATGTTTTCTTCAATCTGTCTTTTAAGCTTTGCGGTTGCTACAAGCGTTGTTTCATTTATGCCGTTGGTTAATAAAATAAAATCGTCTTCATTTTTAGTAAGATTAGTTTTATTTCCGGAATAAGTTAGGAGAAAAAGATTGGAATGGATTATTAAAGACGGAGGATTACTGAAGATATTTTCAGAAGAATATTTGGGTTTGAAGTCTTTACTGATTCTTTGAATAGCCATAAGCACTGATGCATTGCTAATTTTTTTGCCCAACATTGTTTCAAGCTCGGGTTTAATATAGCGGGCAAGTGACGAATAGTTAATCAGGTTTTTTGATAAAGCCTCACTTAAGTATCTGGATCTTTGAATAATCGTTTTTGTAGCCGTAGGTACGGTAATCATTGTTATAATTATAACATTTTTTATAAATTTTGCAAGTTTTGCTAAAAAATTGACTTATCCCTTGTAAACAATATAATTTAAATAAGGATATGGATAATAATACAAAAATTATTCACAAAGACGTTAAAAATTTCTCTAAACAGCCTAACTTGGTTGATTACGATCAGGTTTATAAGGATTTTTCGTGGGAAAAAGCCGACCAAGAAATAGATTATTTTAGTGATGGAAAAATTAACATGGCATATAACATCGTTGATAGGCATGCTAACGGTAAAAATGCAAATAAGATTGCTCTATATTTTAACGGTAAAAATGATAAACGTGAAACATACACTTTTAAGGATCTAGCAAAGGCAACTAATAAATTCGCAAATGTCCTTGTTGCTAATGACGTTAAAAAAGGAGACCGGGTTTTTATTTTTCTATCCACAATCCCGGAGCGATATATCAGTTTTGTGGGGGTACTTAAAACGGGAGCAATCGTCAGTCCGATGTTTCCGGCTTTTCAGGAAATGGCACTTCTGGATAGACTTTCTGACAGCAAGGCAAAAATAGTTATTACAGATTGTACCCTTTTTCCGCGCATTGAGAAAATTTGGAAAGACTTACCTCATTTAGAAAAAGTAATTATTGTTGAAAGAGGATCGGATTCTTTCCCGGAGGGTAAAAATTTAGTTTCCTACGAAAAGGAAATGGATAGAGTAAGTGATGAGTTTGAAACAGTTCATTTAGACAAAAACGATTTTTCCTATATGCTTTATACCTCCGGGACTACCGGTAAGCCAAAAGGAGTTGTTCATTCACATGGTGACATTTTACAGGCAATGATGACAACTAAGTATGTGCTTGATGTTCACGATGACGATATTTACTGGTGTACAGCAGACATGGGTTGGGTAACAGGTGTTGTTTATGGAATTTTAGGAATTTGGGCGCTTGGCGGGACATCGGTTATTAACGAAGAACGTTTTTCTCCGGAGGGTTGGTATCAAGTAATTCAGGATTATAAAGTAACTGTTTGGTATACGGCTCCAACCGCAATTAGAATGTTAATGGGATCGGAGGTTGATCCAAAATCTTTTGATCTTTCCAGTCTTCGTTACTTAGCAAGCGTTGGTGAACTATTAAATCCGGAGGCAATTTGGTGGGCGCTTGAAAAAATTGGTTTGCCTTTCCATGATACTTGGTGGCAAACAGAGCTTGGTGGAATTAGTATTACAAATTATCCTGTTTTGGATATAAAACCCGGATCAATGGGTAAACCTTTCCCCGGAGTAATTGCAGGAGTTGTAGATAGTAATGGACAAGAGGTTCCAGTGGGTGAAGAGGGAGAGTTAGCTTTAAAACCCGAATCCGTGTCATCCTTAATGAGAGAAATTTGGGGAAATAAAGAAAAGTATGATTCTTATTTTGCCAATGGTTGGTATTTGTCAGGAGATAAAGCATATAAAGATAAGGACGGATATTTTTGGTTTGTCGGTAGGGCAGACGATGTCATTAAGACCTCGGGAGAAAGAGTAGGACCATTTGAGGTTGAAAGTGCTCTAGTTGAATATCCCGATGTTGTGGAGGCGGGGGTAATCGGAAAACCGGATCCTTTGCGAGGGGAAATAATTAAAGCATTTATCGTATTAAAACCTGATGTTAAAGGAGACGATGAATTAAAAGCTAAAATTGCGAAATTTGTTAAAGATAATTTGGCCGGAAATGAATATCCCCGTGAAATAGAGTTTATAGACAAGTTACCAAAAACCCGTTCCGGTAAAATAATGCGCAGGCTTCTAAAAGCAAGGGAATTAGGTCTTCCCGAAGGTGACACATCTACGCTTGAAGATTATTAAGCCTTATGAATAACGATATTTTTGAAAATAGCAAAACAATCGCCGTAATAGGTTTATCGGATAATCCTGAAAAGCACAGCTATAAAGTGGCAACCTATTTTCAAAAGCAAGGGTTTAGGATTATTCCGGTTAATCCAAAACTTAAAGAAGTACTCGGAGAAAAAGCGTATCCAGATCTTTTATCAATTCCTAAAGAAATTAAAGTAGATATTGTAGATGTATTTAGGCGTTCCGATGAGGTTCTTCCTCATTTAAAAGAAGTTCTAAAAAGGGGCGGTATTTCAACTGTTTGGTTACAGGAAGGTGTCGGTAGTCAGGAAGCGGAAGATTTTGCCAAAAAATCCGATATATCACTAGTTTCTAATTTTTGCATGATGGAGGTGCACCGAAACACGCAGGAGTTTAAGAATGAATAAGTATAAACTAACCGCTTGCGGAGGCACTTTCGATCTTTTTCACGCCGGGCATAAGGCATTTCTGCGAGAAGTATTAAGCCACTCAGAGAAAGTTTTATTAGGAATAACCAGTGATTTGTATGTTAAGTTGTTTAAGGATGGGAAGAATATCGAATCTTTTGAATTTCGTAAAAAGATAGTAGAGGATTTCTTGAGCTTAATTGATGCAAAAAACCGGGTTCAAATTTCTCCAATTGATAATTTCTATGGACCACTTCTTACTAATAATGTTAATGTTCAGGCAATTGCTGTTACATCAGAAACAGCGGATATGGCAAAGGAAATTAATCAAAAGAGAAAACAAAATAATCTTCCGGAATTAAAGGTTATACTTTTATCTTTAAATTTAGCAAAGGATGGTAATTTGATTTCTGCAACAAGAATCAGAAACGGTGAGATAAATCGGGATGGTAGGCTTTATCTAAATCCGCAGTTGAAAAATAAGATTCTTGTTCTTCCGGAAAGCTTGCGTTCGGAATTGCAGCATCCCCTAGCAGAAATCTTAGATAAGATTCCCGAAAAGATTGATGGCGCAAAAACAATCGCGATTGGTGATATTACTGTTCAAAAATTTAATCAAAAAAACGTTAAGCAATTTTTATCGATCATTGATTTTTTTGTGCAAAGAAAACCTCAGTTTCATGAACTTTCAGAGTTGGGTTTTGAAAATCAAAATATTGAAAAAGTAAGTAATCCACATGGGACAATTACTCCACAGCTTTTTGACGCAATTAGAAAAGCTTTTCAAACGACTGATAAGAAAATAATTTTTGTTAATGGTGAAGAGGATCTGGCGGTTTTGCCTATTTTATTAATTGCTCCGCTTGGATATTTTGTTTTTTACGGGCAGCCAAATCAAGGATTAGTAAGAATTGAAGTTACTGAAATAAATAAAGAGAGGGCTTATCGGTTAGTCGATAGCTTTGACATTAATTGATGTACATGAGATAATGGTTACCTTATCTATGAAAACGTACGTAAATCAGTTAGTAAACAAGGTTAAGAAGTACCTCTCGTAAGGGGTGTCTTGACATGGCCAGACAACCCCTGTAAGAAGGGGTTTTTTTATGGATAGAAAGGATAATATGAGTAGTAAAGAAGCACCAGTATCAATACCTACAAGTGCCGGTCAGCTTGGTATAAGAGACAGGCAAGAACGCAGATTAATTCGTAATCCACGCGTTCCCTATTCGGATTCGCACCGGGATCCGGTAGGATTTTTCCGCCGCCATTGGGAAATGCTGGCTCAGACCGGTCAAAATCGTACCCAAGCAGTGATCGGGATAGATGGATTAGTCAGTCAAGAACCGGTAACTAGAACTGTACTTAGAACATCAGTAAGTGATAATGTTCTTGAAGATATTTTATCCAACAATCTTAAATCAGATCTTGAGGTAGCAGTAGATATATCTGAGTTTACAGGAGAAACACATCCCGACTGGTTTATTTATATGGCGAAAAATGCACCTAACAGAGATAAACCGGCTGTGCCGATAGAGCAAATGATTGCGGAAACAGAAGGCGGATTTCGGCCAATTACTTCACCAAGGGAAAGGGTATTAGAAGTAGTCAATAAAGGTGGATCTTTTATTGATAGTTTTGCCCAAGAACAAATACCGCAAATACTTTCTTTGTGGCAAAAAGCTTTTGGCTGGACAGAAAATGAAGTAGTAGCTTTTCGAGACAAGTTAGAAGCAGATAAACAAAAACCAATCTCGAAAAGAGACATGTGGTTTAGCGGAGTAATGATGGATGGGAAAATTGTTACTGCTTCAATGGCAGAGTGTTTACCCATTCGAACTCTTGACGGAGAAGATAAAAAAATTTGGGAACTGACTGAATGGGTAGCAGCTCCTGCTTATCGGGATCAGCATTTGATGACTGCAACCATTGATATGTTAAACGCGCAAGTAATAAGTGGTTCACGAGAGGCTGAAAATGGGACTGATCCTTTTATCTACGCTGAGGTTAATCATCATACACATGCGGAAAGAGTAGCTCACGGTGCCGGCTTAATTATTCCGGAGAGGCATATAAAAGGAACAATAGTTAATCAGATTTTGGTTAAAAATGTCAGCGTAGGAAACGGTGATCCCGGTATGCCGTTAAGAGATTTTCACTTTGTTTATTTGCCAAAAGCAGAGATTAATACAGCTTATACTCCGAATCAAATTACGATAATGTTAAATCAAATAAATACAAGATGAAAATAATTTATTCAGACAAGCATTTGATTCACAATCCGCCATTTGAAATTTATGATGGCGCTAAGGAACCTTATGCCGAAAAACCGGAAAGAATAGAAACAATAGCTAAATATTTAAAAGAAAAAGGGATGACCGATTTTGTCTCTCCCGCTCATTTTCCAATAGACAATATTTTAGCCGTTCATCAAAGGGAATATGTTGATTTCTTGGAAAAAAGATCAGCCAAGCTACAAAAAACAGAAATCCTTTATCCGTCAGACTTCATTATGGATACTTATACGCCGATTGTTAACGGAACGTTTGAAGCGGCTGTTAATTCGGTTGATATTGCTTTAACCGGAGCAAAATTAATTCTTAACGGTGAGAAGAAAATTTATAGTTTATGTCGTCCTCCGGGACATCACGCAGATTATAAAACAATGGGTGGATATTGTTACTTTAATAATGCCGCTATTGCCGCTAATTATCTTTCTAAACATGGTAAAGTGGCGATTCTAGACATTGATTTTCATCACGGAAACGGAACACAAAATATTTTTCATGAAAGAGCAGATGTTTTTTATGTTTCAATTCATGCTGACCCGCATGTTAAATTTCCATACAGTAGTGGGTTTATCGATGAACGTGGAAAAGGAGAAGGATTAGGGTTTAATAGGAATTATCCTTTGCCACTGGGAATAAGTAATCAACAATATCTAGAAGTTTTGCAAAAAGCACTTAAAGATGTTAAAAAATTTAATCCAAAATTTTTAGTTGTTTCTGCGGGCTTTGATACTTACGAAAAAGATCCGATCGGCGGTTTTAAATTAACAATTCCGGTTTATAAAACCATCGGACAGCAAATTGCCAATCTCAGTTTACCAATACTGGTTATCCAAGAAGGCGGATATTACGTAGAGGATCTTGGTAAAATTGCCTACAGTTTACTTCAGGGATTAGTTTAGTTTATATTTTTTCCGCAAAGGCTGTATAATAAACTTATGTTTTGGGCTGATAATGTTGTGAAAGATATTATTGATTCGGGTAAACATAAACCCTATTGGGTTGATGATATGAAAACCCCATCGGGTTTTTCGCATGTGGGTTCATTAATGGGACCGGT
>Ga0182027_10001375_pt1 | contig 40856 bp, 38 predicted proteins | sample 712E1DmetaG_FD_121300 | JGI IMG/M metagenome (GOLD analysis project Ga0182027, IMG submission 121300) | Permafrost microbial communities from Stordalen Mire, Sweden - 712E1D metaG (Illumina Assembly) | ecosystem: Environmental > Terrestrial > Soil > Wetlands > Permafrost | place: Sweden...
CCAGAAGGCGCATGGAAAAAAGCGGGATGTGTTTGCTGAGCAGCTCATAGAACTCCGGACGTTCGGGTCTGGGACCGACGAAGCCCAGATCGCCGCGAAGGACGTTAAAGAGCTGGGGCAATTCATCGATTCGGGTGCGCCTCAGCCAGCGTCCCAGGGGAGTCGCCCGGGGATCGTTCCGAGAAGCCCATTGCGCGCCGCCATTCTCCGCGACCGGGGCCATGGTCCGGAATTTATAAAGCGTGAAGCGCTTGCCGCGATAGCCTGATCTCTCCTGCTTGAAGAAGATCGGCCGCCCGCTGGTGGCCAGGATCGCGATGGCCACGATGAACAGGAGCGGCGCGAGAATCACCAGAAGGAGAAGCGCCAGCGCCGGCTCCAGCAGAGACTTCACGTAGAAATAGACACGGCTGAAAAAGCTTTGCTGGGTGGAGGCCAGCAGAAACGACCAGCCGTCGGTGTTGTGAATGTCCACGCGGCCGCGGAATTCCTTCAGCAATTGGCGCACATCGACGACCCGCTGGCCGCGCAGATGGGCGGTCACCAGATCTCCGCAATCATGGAGCTTATGGACCGCTTTCCGTGAGATGACCAGGGTTTCATCCCCGCGCAAGAAGGTCCCATGGGGATGGGGCTTGCCGTTGGAAATGATATCGACCCACCACTCGGCCCTGGATTCCTCGACCTGGGCGCGCAGCGCCGCGAGTTCTTCGGGATGCAGGTGCGTGACGAGCGTCCATTTGGCTCCCAGGGCGCGATGGATCCTGAAAATGATCATCTGGCCCGCTTCAAACAGGAACGCCACCGGGACGGCGACACAGAGCGCCTCCCAATATTGGATCGGGGGAACGTGGGACGTCATCATCATCAGCCATTTGCAGACCACGGCCGATAACGGCAGGACGAGCAGCAGACTCACAACGCTGTTTAATTCCGGTTTGGGAATATGGTGCTCAAAATATCCGATTGCTTCCAGGAAGATGAGCGAGAGCCAGCTGGTGAGGAGGACCCAAGCCAGATATGTGAGGGGCGCCGTCTGGGCGGACCGGAAAAACAGGGACCCGAAAAGGAGCCAGCTGGCGAACAGGCCGACGAAATCCGCCGGTTTGCTGAGCCCGATTTTCTTTCCGAGGTTAAAGATCACCGCCAGGCTCCTGAGAACGGCTTATTCGGACGCATCATGAAAAGGGGAGTCGACAGGGACACCAGCGCGGCCCCGCCCAGTTGCCGGACGGAAGACGACCAAATCATCAAGACCATGAGACCGGCGAGTCCGGGCAGGAGCAGAACATGAAAAGTCAAAATGAGCGCGAGGGCGATGCCGGCGACCCAGTAAGCCCAGAAAACCCGGAACAGCCGCCGGCAGGCGATCACCCCGGCGACCGGGTTGCGCCGGCAACAATCCCACAGCAGCGACCGGACCCATTGAAGATTTCCCAGGAGCATTCTCTTTCTTCGGCCGAGATCCGGACGGTCGTGCTTCACCCCGGCATCCTGGACCTGCCCGACCGGGTAGAGAATGATGCCTTCGGGACAGAGAGACCGTAAGGTGAGGGGAATGACCACGTCGTCATTCAGCCATTGCGTGTCGCCGAGGTGAACCAGCGCGTCCTTTAATAAGGATGTCTTGTAGGCCACCGTGGCGCCATGCAGGCTGACCGGGCCGCCGCTCAGCGTTTCCAGACTCTTGAGGGTCTTTTCCACCTGCCATACGAGGCAATGGAGCCGGCTCGCCTGCAGGGGCCGATAGGACGGAGCCATGGCGATCGCCGTCCGGTCCCGCCCGATGCGCTCCACCAGTTCAGTTAACCAGGTTTCCGGCCATAAAGTTCCCGCGTCGACCAAAACGACCCAATCGGACGTTGAGCCGGCGATCAGGTTCTTGAGAGTGGCCCACTTGCTTTGATTGACGGCGGATTCGCTGACGGACACCGAAGGAAATTGCCGGGCGACTTGCGCGGTTTGGTCCGTACAGCCATCCGCGTCGACGCGAATAAAAATGTTCGGACCCGGAGGCGTCGAAGGGCGGGAGCGCAGGTGCTGAATGGAGCGCTGGATGCTCGTCAAGGTAGCGCCAATGGAATCGGCCTCGTTGAACGCCGGGATGAGGATATCGAGTCGCGCGGGATAGCCTGAAGCATGGGCATCCGACAGCTCCCGTTTCCCGAAGGTCCGGCGCTGAAAATAATACCCCACCATGGCCAGGAAGGGGCATAGCACCGATAAGCCGAGGAAGCCAAAAGCGCCGACAGACAATAAGAGGGTGACGAGAACCGAGGTCATTTCATATCCAAAGTGTTTATTTTTCGCGCTAATCATGATAGCACGCCGGCCGATTTTATGAATGAGGCGAAAGGCTATTTTCCCGTCGTGGAAGACCCACTTTTTTCATGGGCCCGCGTTGACGCCTGTGGCGCGAATTCTGTATGCTCAGCCATCGTTTTCTAAAATCCATTTATGGCTGATGATAAATTCGATTCCATTGTAGTCGGGGCCGGTCCCGCCGGCGTGTCCGCCGCCATCACGATGGCGCGCGCGGGCTTAAACGTTGCGCTGCTGGAGCGCGGGGACTATCCCGGCGCCAAGAACGTTCAGGGCGCCGTCATCTATTCCAAAATGCTGGCCGACGTCGTTCCGGAGTTCTGGAAGGACTGCCCGCTCGAGCGCGCCGTGGTCGAAGAAAATATCTGGGTCCTGACCGAAAATTCCGGCGTCAAGGCGGGGTATAAATCTCCCGGTTACGCCGATGGATCTCCCGCCAACTGCTACACGATCATCCGCGTCGAGTTCGATAAATGGTTCGCGAAGAAGGCGGAAGCGGCGGGCGTGACGCTCCTGACGGGCGTGACGATCAGCGACGTGGTCAAGAAGGGCGGCGCGATCGTGGGCGTCCGTTCGACGGAGGGGGACGAGCTTTTTTCCGACGTGGTCATCGCCTGCGACGGAGCCAATTCGATCCTCTCCCAGAAGGCCGGCCTGCACCGCGAGTGGCGCGCCGATGAAGTCGCCCTCGGGGTGAAGGAAGTGCTGGCGCTCCCGCGACAGGTGATCGAAGATCGTTTCGGGCTGGAAGGCGACCATGGCAGCACGATCGAAATGATCGGCGATTTCACGAAGGGGATGCTGGGGTACGCCTTCCTCTACACGAACAAGGAAACGCTGGCCCTGGGCATGGGGTGCGCGCTCGATGAGTTCCAGAGGACGGGAATCAAGCCGAACGATCTGCTGGAGGGGTTGAAAGCCCATCCCCTCCTCCGGCCGCTGCTCAAGGGCGCCAAGCTCGTCGAGTATTCGGCCCACCTCATTCCGGAAGGGGGCTATCCCTCCATGCCTCCTCTCTTTACCAGCGGAATGCTGGTTTGCGGGGACGCCGCGCAGATGATCAATCCGTCGCACCGCGAAGGGTCCAATCTGGCCATGGCCTCCGGCCGCATGGCGGGGGAGACGGTCGTCGAAGCGAAGAAGCGGAACGATTTTTCGTCGAAGACCCTGGCCCTCTACCGCGAGAAACTGAACGCCTCCTTCCTCATGAAGGACCTGACCGACCACAAGGACGTGGAAGTGCAGCTTCGGCGCCACCGGGCGATCTTGGACGTCTATCCGCGGCTCCTGAACGGCGTGATGCACGAGTATTTCCTGGTGGATGGCGCGCCGAAGCGGGACCACCGCAAGCGGATCCTGGGCCGGGTGCGGCGCGAACGCGGCTACCTGAATCTCCTGAGGGACGCCTTCGTCATCCGGAAGATGATCGGCGAGTAGTCCCCGGATCCGTCATCCCCGGCGGTTACTGGCCGGGGATCCATGGATTCCCCGCCAGCGACCGCGGGGAATGACGAAGTAGGAAAGAGGAATTTTTATGGCTGATACGCAACGACCGATGTCTCTGGACGACAAGCTGGGGCTCTTGACCTATAAGAACGACCACCAGTCGCACATCAAGATCCCTGACGCCAAAGTGTGCCTGGACTGCAAGAACAAGCCCTGCATTTCGGGCTGCCCGGCGGGCGTCTATACCTGGGATGAGGACAAGAAGAAAATCCTGGTCGCCTACGAGAACTGCGTGGAGTGCGGGGCGGCGCGGATGCTCTGCCCCTACGCCAACATCGAATGGGACCCGCCGCGCGGCGGGTTTGGGGTCTCCTACAAATACGGCTGAGAGTTCAGTCGTCAGAGTTCAGAGTTCAGCAGACAAACCCGAACAAACCCGACCAAACCTAACGTCTCTCTGCCTTTACTGAACTCTGATTACTGAACTCTGAACTCTTTCAGTTCCTTGACGTACTGCCCGCCGTCGTACTTGACCTGACCCACGCCTTCGGCATACCACGCGTTTTCGTCGATGATCTCCTCGCCGCGCTTTTCGTGGTAGTGGAGCTTGATGCAGTGAAACCGCCCCGCGGGCACGGCAACATCCTCCCAGCCGAGCACTTCTCCATCGAACACGATCGGCTTATTCACCCACGCCACTTTTAATCGGCCTTCCCAGTGGACTTTTGTTCCGGGAGTCAAAGGAAAAATGACCCTCGGGACAGGCGGGGTGAAGCGTGTGTTCACTTCCGGCGTCAGCGCCTTGCTGAGGGCCAGTTTGTCGATGAAGATGCCTTGCTCATTTTTCGTCTGGAATTCCCGCATCGTGCCGCGCTTGTCCTTTTGGGCCATGATCATGCCCGCGGCCGCTCCTTCTTTCCAGGGGCCCTGGATGACGACCTTCATTTCGAAGGGTTCTTTGTCGCCCTTTTTGTAGGTGTCATAAATCCAGGAATCACCCGCATTCCAGGGAAAGAAAGCGTCATTTAAAGCGGCCGCCCATAGGGTCGGTCCCATTAATAGGAGAACAATTAATCGTAGGGGCAGACCCCCGTGTCTGCCCGAAATTGATTGCGGGCGGGCACAGGGGCCCGCCCCTACACGCCAAATCAACCGGTTTCGTATTACCCCCATGGTTAAATCTTACCGTAAATGTGCCCGATTTCGACCCTGTAAAACTTTCGTTACGTCATTGAAAGTGAAAAATCATGGGGCTAGACTTGTCACGATGAATCGGAACCGCCTACATTTTGCGATGTTCTTGTTGTCTTCTTCGCTCCTCTGGGCCGCTCCCCAGGCGCCCGCGCCGGCGCCGGCACAGAGCAGCTCTCCCGATTCCCTTCTGCTCGATCAGGAATCCAAGTTTCAGAGTGAAAAGACCCAGTACCTTCAGGAAAATGTGATCGATAAAATTCTGGGGCCGGGCAAGGCCGTCGTCATCGTCGATGTGGAGATGGGCCTGGAAACCCGGGCGATGACGATGGAGATGGGCAAGAACAAGAGCAACAAGAAGAAAAACGAGGGAGAAAACGGCGAACCTCAGCCCGCTCCGATGGCGAAGGTCCTGGTCCCCGGCGTTCCCATGCCGAAATCGCCCTATCAGCAGGAAGAAGACCGCGGAGGGGCCTTCCAGGAATCCGGCGGGCAGATGCAGCAAAGGCATATGGACGTCCGGACGACGATAAAAAAACTCCTCATTACGGTCCTCTACGACAAAAAGGTCCCGTCGGACAAGCTGTTGGCCGTCAAGCAGGCCATCATCGCCGTGATGAAGGTCACCGAAAATCAGATGGTGTTCACGCCGACGACCTTCACTGAAACCGCGTGGCAGCAGGTGCTCACGCCCAAATGGCTGATCCCCATCGCGCTGGCCCTGTGGCTGATGCTCTTTCTGTGGGGGCCGCTCGCCAGCTTTTTCCGCCGGTTGAACACGGCCCTGGAAGATAAGACCCAGAAGATCGAGAACACCTCGAACATTAAAGAAGAGATCGAAGAGGAAATGGCCGCCGAAGAAGAAGGCGAGGGCGAAGGCGGGGGCGGGGGCGGGAAAGGCGAAGGCGAGGGCGGCGAAGGCGAGAAGACGGAGGAGGAAAAGAAGGAGGAGGAGGAAGAAATGAAGAAGTTTGAGCCGTTCAAATATGTGTCGGACCAGAACCTGAAAGGGCTGGCCTATCTTCTGCGCAAGGAAGAGCCCTGGATCGTCGCGCTCGTGCTGACGTACCTGAAGCCCGAATTCGGCAAGGAAATTTTCTCCTCCTTCCCTCCCGAACTGCAGGCGCGCGTGGCCGTGGAGACCGCGACCATCCGGCAGACGTCTTTGGAGCAGGTGATGTCGATCGACGAATACGTGAAGAAGAAGATCGACTTCGTGCTGGGCGGCATCGAAAACCTCATCAAGATCATGAACGAGGCGGACAAGGCGACCCGCGAAAATATCCTCGACTATCTGCGCAACGAAAAGCCCCAGCTCTACGAGCGCGTCCGGGAAGAGGTCATCCTCTTCGAGGACGTCTTGAAGTTCCCCGACGTGGCGGTGCAGGGGATCGTGCGCGAGATCGGCACCGAACAGCTGTCGCGGGCGCTGCGCGGCGCTTCTCCCGAGTACATGAACAAATTCTTCACGAACATGTCCGCCGGCGCGGCCGCGCTCCTGAAGGAATCCATGGATTACGGGCGGCCGCTCACCGCCGAGCAAGTCGAGGATGAGCGCAAGAACCTGATGGACCTGATCTCGAAGCTTGAGCGGGACGGCAAAATCGTCCTGCGCAAGAAGCACAAGATGGGGATCCTCGAAGGGGAAGAGGCCGCGGATGAATCGGAGCCGCTGCATATTTCGTTGGGCGGCAAACCGCCTTTAAAGTCCGACCCGGCCAAGGCGCAGGAGTATTTCCAGGCCGGCGTCGCCCTGTATGAGCAGGCAAATTACCCCGAAGCGCTCCAGAACTTCCACTTCGCCACGCAGGCCCAGTCGGACCTCTGGCAGGCCTATCAGTATCTGGGCGCCTGCTATACCGCGCAGGGAAAGGTGAACGAGGCCATGGGCGCCTATGAGCGCATGTGCGAGCTGAACCCGGATGAGGCGCTCAAGGCCTGGGTCTCCCAGTGGAAAATCCAGATGGGGATCGCCGCATGATTATTCTCCATCGCCTGAACGGGACCGAAGTCGTCGTCAATGCCGAGCTCATCGAATCCGTGGAGTCTCACGGGACGGAGACGATGCTGGCGCTGGCGACGGGGAACAAGATCGTGGTCACCGAGCCGGTGACCGACGTCATCCAGAGGACGATCGAGTACAAGAAAACGGTTTTTAGCGGAGCGTCATACGTGCCGGAGTTTTTGAGAGGAAAGGAAGCCCGCCACTAAATCGTTGGCGGGTCCGCCTAAGCCGTAGTGGCGGAGGAGGAACAACCCATGTCATTGACCTTCATTGCCTTGGTCGGGATCCTGGTCGGGTTCCTATGCCTGGTCATCGGGTTTTTTATGGAAGACGGCGCCGCGTCTTCGCCGGTCCGATTGACCAATGGAAAGCGGGCCCGGACCCTGAAAAAGAAAATCATTGTGCCGCGCCGGAAAGCGGCGTAAGAGTAACTAAGGGTACGTCATGCCCCGCGGCCACTGGCGGGGAATCCATGGATCCCCGACAGAAGCATTCGGGGATGACGACAAGAAAAGTCGGAGGAAGTTATGGACATCGCCACACTGTTAGGGATCGTCGTCGGAGCGGGGCTGGTCGTCCTCTCCATCCTTCTGGGAGAGGGGGTGGGCGGGTTTAAGCCGTTCCTTAATTACGAGGCTTTTCTGATCGTGATGGGGGGAACGTTCTGCTCGATCCTGGTGAACTATCCGATCGGCCAGGTGTTTGGCATCTTCAAGGTCCTCAAGAAGGTGATGGCCACCAGCGGCGAAGACACCTCCGAAATCGTGACGACCTTCGTGAACTTCGCCAAGAAAGGCCGCACGGAAGGCTTCCTGGCGCTGGAAGGCGACGTCAAGCTCCTGAGAAACGACTTCCTGAAGCGCGGCGTGCAGCTGGTGATCGACGGTTCCGACCAGGAATTCATCCGCAACATGATGGAAACGGAGTTGGGCTTCATCCGCGAGCGCCATCAGGTCGGCCAGGAAATCTTCAACTCGCTCGGCACCTACAGCCCGGCCTTCGGCATCATCGGCACGGTGCTCGGCATGATCCTCATGCTGAACTCCATTTCCAACGTGGAAGAAGTCCCGCGCCGGATGGCCCTCTGCCTGGCGGCCGCCTTTTTCGGACTGGGTTCCGGCTACATGTTCTTTCTGCCGATGGCGGGCAAACTTCGCCGGCGGTCGGAAGAGGAACTCCTTATTAAGGAGATCATCATCCGCGGAGTGCTGCTGCTGCAAAGCGGGGTCAGCCCTTCCATTATGGAAGCCAATTTAAAAGCCTATCTGGAACCCTCGAAGAGGGCGATGATCCAAAAAGCGGCATGAGAACTGTAGGGGCGCACCGCAGAGCGCCCTGCCATCGAGGAGCCTAATGTCCAAAAAGCTCAAAAACATGATCCCCATGTCGGACCCGCGGGTGGCCCAGATCGGGCACCCGGCCCCGCCCTGGCTCGTCAATTATGCGGATCTCATGACGGAACTCGTGTGTTTTTTCATCATTCTCTACGCGCTGTCGGCGGCGCTGAGCAAGGACGTCCAGAAGGCCAAAAAGGACGTCGAAGAAGCGATGAAGCAGGAAAAGGTCGCCACGGAGGTCAAGGTCACCAAAGACGGGATGTCGATCACCCTTGAGGAAAACGGCGAAAACGTCTTCTTTGAAAGCGGGTCGGCCGACCTTTCGCCGAGGATGGACGACATCCTTGTCAAGATTGCGCCCACCCTGAGGAAATTGGCCCGGGACGGCCATGACATCGTGGTCGAAGGCCACACCGACGATATCCCCATCCACAATGGCCGCTTTTTGTCCAACTGGGAGTTGTCCACGGCGCGGGCCACCAGCGTCGTCCAGCACATGATCCAGAGCCTGGCGATGCCGCCCGAGCATATGGCGGCGATCGGCTACGGCGAGTTCCATCCCTTGGTCCCCAACAACACCGACGAACACCGCGCTAAAAACCGCCGCGTCGTCTTTTTCGTCAAGAACAAGCCGGCTGATTTTGATAAGGGGAAAAAGAAAAAGGAAGAACCGGAAGCCGCCGCCGAGCCGTCCGCCGAAGCGCCGCCGGCGGAGGTGGCCGCCGCTCCGGCCGATCAGCCCCCTTCAGGCGAACCGACCGCCGACTCCGCCCTGCCCATGCCTTCGCAAGCTCCCGCCGAACAGCAGGCGCAATAAGAACCTGTCCGCTAAGCGGCCTGACGTTCGAGAGGTCGACCGATCCGTTTATGAACAGGAGGGCTCGTTTCCGCCGCTACCACCTGGTTGCGCCCGCCATCCTTGGCAGCATAGACCGCCTCGTCGGCGCGCTCGATCAAGGACTTCAGTTTGTCCCCTTTCTGATAGCTCGCGACCCCGACGCTGATGGTGATCGGCCGATCTTCCTGGTCCTTTTGCAGCGGCACGATTTGGCTGAGATGCGTCTCCACGGCTTGACGGAGCTTTTCGGCGATCTCTTTCGCATCCTCTAGGTTCGCGCCGGGCAGCATGATCACGAATTCCTCGCCGCCGTAGCGCGCAACCACATCCTCCGGCCGCTTGGCCGCCTCTTTCGCTTTCTGCGCGATATACTGCAGAACTTCATCCCCCACCGTATGACCATAATTGTCGTTAACCCCTTTGAAGTAATCGCCATCGAACATAATGAGGGAAAGACTCTGCAGTCCGTCGCGCTGCGCCAGGCTGATCAGCCGCGCGCCCTCTTCATTCAGCGCTTTGCGCGTCAGTAAACTCGTGAGGCCGTCCATGCGGCCTTCGAGCAGCGCCTTGCGAAGTTCTGCGGTCAGAGTCGCTTTGTTGGTCCTCAGCCAATCGATCAGGTGCTCAGTATTGTCCAGGTGCCTGGCCAGCATGAAGGAAGCGGGAATGACGAACACATCGCTGAAGAGATGGAGCAGAAGGTCGCCGATTTCGATGCCTTGCCAGCGGAGGCGTTGCAACGGATGCTGCTCGCGCCGGAGATAAAGCCGCTGCAGCCAGGGGGGAATCCCTGACATGAAGTTCTGATTGACCGTGCGAATTTGCCCGTTTCTGTTTTCGAGAATCCGCCAGGGCCGCGAAGGTTCAGGCAAATTCCGGAATTCTTCAATCAGCGGATAGTGGCCGGCTCGCATGCGCGCGATTAAAAGCAAGCTCAATTCCGAAAGCGACAAAACGAAAAGGATCGTGGCAATTCCGAAGGAGGCCCCTGAAGCATGACCGGCCGCGATGACCCAAAAGACCGGAACAAAAGCCGTCCGCACCAGCGATTTCGGCTGCGCGTCGCCTTTCTCGCCCTTATCTTCGTCCGGGAGAAGGAGTCTCCTGCCCAAATCGCGCGGGAGCCAGCGCGCTCTCGGCTTATCCATTTGCACCACTTCATTTACGAGTTGGCGTGCCATCGCCTCAATGAGTGCATCGGATATTTCCTTGAGGGGAACGAGGTGGGAGGCTTTAATGGCGATCGGATTGAAGATCAACCAGCGATCCGCGCGCGAAAGCCATGACACATGCTCTCCAAGAAGATCTGTTGTCCGATTCATGATGGGTATAAGAACTAATTTCCTTTGCCAATAGGGCCTATTCCCGGGGCCGCCGACATGCTCACGGATCGTCTGGATCAAGAGTCGCGCCCGGATCGCGGCGACCATGGCGTTGTGATAGTCGAAGCCTTGCGCCTCCACGGCGGCGAAGTGGGATCCCAAACGCGCTTCGAGAATTTCGTGCTGGATGACGAATTCGCGCTGGTCGTCCGTCAAAAGGGCGAAGCTGGCCTGGGGGAGAAGAACGAGGCGTCCTTTGGTGCTCGGCAGGTTCAATCCTAACACTGTCGGATATCCTTGGCCGACAAGCATCTCGTCCCAAAGCGAGGCGTGCTTAGCGTTGGATCGGTTTGAGACGAAGAGGAAATGCACGCCATCACGGTTTTCGTATCTGACTCGGGTTAATCCCAGTTTGACAAGGATTTGGTAGGGTGTTTTCTCCGAGACCGTTTTCAGGAACGCTTCCCCCACCGCCGGGTCTTTCGTTTTCAATGAACGCGTCATCATCTGACTGATGGCGACAGCCAGCTCACTCTGCATCAAAGGATCCGTGCCGTTTGCAATCGCTTCTCGCGTCACCTGTCCCAGCCAGAGCGCCCCGGCGGGAGGCGTTTCGCCGTCCGGAATATCGATGAAGATCGTCTGAAGGGCCTCCCGGACACGTTCTTGATGGGGGCTCTGCTCCAACCAGGAGAGCAATTCTCGCGCTCCGGCGATCCCCAGCACATTGAGGGGAACGCGCTGGAGACCGTAGCTCCGCAGCCAGTCCTCCAGGGTATAAATCTGAAAAGCGATAGGACCTCCCACCTCAGCGATGGCGTCCCATAATCTAATGAGTCGCGAGGCGAATTCCTCTGCAATGGCGGCCATACGGGGATCGCCCCGCTTATCAAAGAAGGCATGAGCGATTTCCGGCTCGCGCTTCAATACGGCTTGCGAGACGGTGGAATAATAGTTCCTATATTTGAGCCGTTCGCGGAAATTCCCCTTTGGAAAAGGGGATCTTTTAGAGGAAATCGATGATGTGATAGCGAAAAGGCCGTACAAAATGCCGTCAACGACAAACAATTGTGGATCGAAGAAACCGGCTTGAAGAATCGGAGCCTGCGAGGTTGGATTTCCATGCATCAGGCCCCAGGCCAGGCCTGCCACCAGGATGGGAATTATGAAGATCAAAAAACGATGGGAGATTTGATCGGGGAGCGTCAACCTTTTTCCTGGAGAGAACGGCTGTTCCTTCCACCTTCCCCATTGCGATGTTAAGTGGGGCAGGGCAGCCCTGTTCGATGGTTCCTCCAGCAGCGTTTTTGGGACGGCGCGCAACCCACCGTCCTCACCCGCCAACAAATCCAACACAAGAGTCACACCCGCCACGTTGACTTCCGCATAGGAGTAAAACTCCGTGTCACTTATCGGAAGATGGCTGAGGACAACGTTGCCTGAGAATCCTTTCTCCGAGAGAATCTTGGTCGCCGGAACCCACAACTCAAAGGAATGACCGAGTCGTCCATTACGCATCTGATCCCGGATTTCAGGCAAGTTCGGCGGTGGTTCAAGGAAAATTGCTTCGGGCCGGTCAAGCAACTTGGCAAATGTTTTGATCTCCCTCTTTTGGCGAGGGGTCAGCCACCCGCGGGGGAGCCACCACCGCCGGGGCTGATGATCTCTCAGCCATCGAGTATAAGACTCCGTGAAGTTCTCCGAATCCAATTCTGTGAAATCCTGAATCGTGACTGCGGCGGGCAACCCTGTAAGGCTTACAGCTTCGATCACGTTGAGTTCTGCCCGTTGATCCGGTGCGCCTCGGCCAAATTGAGCGCCAGCGTTACCGGGAGCCAAAGCCTGGGAGGCGAATAATTGTAGGGGCCGGTCTTGTACCGGCCCGAAATGACATGCCATTCGATGGGATCCGACCGGAACGATCTCGCGGGCAGGCACAAGGCCTGCCCCTACGGGACCAATCGACGCCATGACCGTGATCGGCTCCATCATCAGGCACGGAACCAGAAGGAAAGCAACGAGGCGGTTGAGAAGATTCGGTTCCATGGTCAGGCGGCCTTCATTCGCGGCTCTTGCGAAACCGACAAAGAGGTGTTAGAATTACTGTAACACATAGTAACAATGGAGGCCTTTATGCAGACGACGCGGACCAGCTTCACGACCACCATCTCGCTTCCCCCCAAACTCTATCGAGCCGTTGTGATCACGGCCAAGGCCAATGGGATGACCAACTCCGAGCTTTTCCGTGAGGCCTTCCGGCGCTACTTGCGTGATGAACAGGAATGGCGGGAGTTGCTCTCGTATGGACGCGTCAAGGCGCGCAAGGCGCGACTTCAGAGCGAAGAAGCCGTTGAGCGTCTGATCGACAAATCCCGGAAATAGCTCCGTGCGGATCGTTCTCGATACCAACGTTCTCTTCTCAGCCCTCGGGTTTCCCAAGGACAGTCCTCCATCCAAAATTCTGGATCTGGCCCGCGGCGGCCAATTAGACGTCATTCTGTCTCCTTTCATTCTTGACGAGTTGGAGAAGAACCTCAAAGGAAACCTGGACTGGGATCCGGAAGCCCTGGCACGCTTGCGCCGAAAACTGAAGCTGTTGGGCGGAATGGTCAGCCCCAAGCCCCATCTCCGTGTCGTCAAGCGGAAAGACTCGGACAACCGCATCCTGGAATGCGCGGTCGAAGCCGGCGCCTCCGTGTTGGTCACTGGAGACCTGCAGGATTTGCGTCCTTTGGGCCATTTCCAAAGCATCGAAATCCTTACCCCGAGAGAATTCCTTCATAAATATTTTCCAGAGACCTGATCTACGGGACCAATCGATGCCATGACCGGATCCCCGACCAGCGCCGTCTCTTGTTTTCCGAAGGTGGCGGCACAGGCCGGGAGTAACGCATCCCCGGCCAGGCATGGAACCAGGATTAAGGCGACGATACGCGTGAGAGATTTCGGCATTGGAATACCTAATTTTAGGCTGAATTCTCGCTATTTCCTATATGCCGGTCGGGCAAAAATGCATGGGCCGGTTGGACGGGATTTTGTGGGCCTCGAATTTTTGGTAGAATCCCACCAGTTGCCCCCGGGGCTCTCGCTGACAACCCCAAACAATCATAAATAGAACTGTAGGGGCTGCCGCCATACGTCTGGCGGACTGCCCTCATAAGGAGAATTCGAATGTCTACGAAGTATGTTTATTTTTTTGGCGCCGGTAAAGCCGACGGCAAAGGCACGATGAAAGATTTATTGGGCGGTAAGGGCGCCGGGCTGGCCGAAATGACCAACGCCGGAGTTCCCGTTCCTCCCGGTTTCACGATCACGACGGACGTCTGCCGCTACTATTACGCCAACAAGCAGAGGCTCCCGAAAGAGCTCGAAGCCCAGCAGAAGGCGGCCCTCGACAAGCTGCAGAAGACGCTCGGCAAGGGCTTGGGCGATCCGAAGAATCCGCTGCTCGTCTCGGTCCGCTCGGGCGCCAAGTTTTCCATGCCCGGCATGATGGACACCATTCTCAACCTCGGCATCAACGATGTCGTGGTCGACGGCCTGGCTGAGCTCACCCATAATGAGCGTTTTGCCTGGGACGCCTATCGCCGCTTTATTCAGATGTACGGCAACGTCGTGGAAGGGATCGAGAAAAACGAATTCGAGCATATCCTCGAGGGACAGAAGAACAAACGGGGCGTCAAGCAGGATGTGGAGCTGAACGTCGCCGATTTGAAGGAAATCGTCGTCCACTATAAGAAGCTTTTTGAAAAGCATGTCGGCCAGCCCTTCCCTCAAGATCCTTTAAAGCAGCTGGAAGGCGCCCGGAATGCCGTCTTTAAATCCTGGAACAATACGCGCGCCATCACCTATCGTCGGTTGAACAAGATCTCGGACGATCTCGGCACCGCGGTGAACGTCCAGGCGATGGTGTTCGGCAACATGGGCAACGACTCCGGCACGGGCGTGGGATTCACCCGCAACCCGTCGACGGGGACCAAAGAGTTCTATGGCGAGTACCTGACCAACGCCCAGGGCGAAGACGTCGTCGCCGGCATCCGGACGCCCAAACCGATTGTCGAACTCCACAACGACATGCCCGCCGTTTATAAACAGCTGCGCGAGATCACCTCCAAGCTCGAGAAGCACTATCGGGATGTGCAGGACTTCGAGTTCACGGTGGAAAAGAACAAGCTCTTCATGCTTCAGACCCGCACCGGCAAGCGCACCGCGCAGTCGGCCGTGAAGATCGCGGTCGACATGGTGAAAGAAAAGCTCATCACCAAGGAAGAGGCGCTCATGCGCCTGGAACCGGAAGCGATCGATCAGCTGCTGCATCCGGTCATCGACCCCAAGGCCAATCTCAAAGTGATCGCGAAGGGCCTCCCGGCGTCTCCGGGCGCGGCCACGGGCAAGGCGGTTTTTGACGCCGACACCGCGGCCGAACGCGGCAAGGGCGGGGAAGCGGTAATCCTCATCCGCCAGGAGACCAACCCCGACGACATCCATGGGATGGATGCGGCCAAAGGCATCTTGACCGCCCGCGGCGGGATGACGTCCCACGCGGCGGTCGTCGCGCGCGGCATGGGAAAATCCTGCGTCGCCGGCTGCGAATCGATCCGCGTGTCGGAAGAGCAGAAGCAATTCAGCATTAACGGGACCACCGTGAAGGAAAACGAATGGATCACGATCGACGGGTCGACCGGCCGCGTCATCCTGGGCCAGGTGCCGTTGATCGAGCCGGAGATCTCCGGCGAGTTCGGCATCTTCATGAGCTGGGCGGACAAGGTCCGCAAACTCAAGGTCCGCGCCAACGCCGACATCCCGCGCGACGCGAAAGTGGCGATGCAGTTCGGCGCCGAGGGCATCGGCCTCTGCCGCACGGAGCACATGTTCTTCGCGGAAGACCGTCTGCCTTTCATGCAGGAAATGATCGTCGCGACCGATGTGGAAGCCCGCAAGAAGGCGCTGGCGAAGCTCCTGCCTTTCCAGAAAGAGGACTTCAAAGGTCTCTTTAAGGAAATGAAGGGCTATGCGGTGACGATCCGCACGATCGATCCGCCGCTCCATGAGTTCCTGCCGAAGACCCGCGAGGATGCCGAAGTCCTGTCCCGCAAGATCAACGTCTCGACCGACAAGATCATGCAGGCGGCCGAAGAGCTGCACGAGTTCAACCCGATGCTCGGTCACCGCGGCTGCCGCCTCGGGATCACCTATCCGGAAATCACGGAGATGCAAGCCAAGGCCATCATCAGCGCGGCCTGTGAGCTCGCGAAGGAAGGCATCAAGGTCGTTCCGGAGATCATGATTCCGCTCGTCGGCAACATCAAGGAACTTCAGGACCAGAAGGCCATCGTCGTCCGCGTGGCGGATGAGACGATCCAGGAATACGGCGTGAAGCTCAGTTACATGGTGGGAACGATGATCGAAGTCCCGCGCGGAGCGCTCACGGCGGACGAGATCGCGACCGAAGCCGAGTTTTTCAGCTTTGGGACCAATGACTTGACGCAGATGACCCTCGGGTTCTCTCGCGACGACGCCGGCAAGTTCATCAAGGTCTACCTGGAAAAGAAGATCTTCAAGGAGGATCCCTTCCAGACCCTGGATCAGGCGGGCGTCGGCCAGCTCATGGAGATGGCCGTCCAGAAGGGCCGCAAAACTCGCAAGGGCATGAAGATGGGAATCTGCGGCGAGCACGGGGGCGACCCGGCGTCGGTGAAGTTCTGCCACCGCATCGGCCTCAACTATGTCAGCTGCTCTCCGTACCGCGTGCCCATCGCGCGCCTCGCGGCGGCGCAGGCGGTCATCGAAGGCAAATCCAAGGGCCACGCCTACACGTCGAAATAGGCATGTAGGGGGCGCCAGCTGTCGCCCCTGACCTAAAAACGATAAACCAAAAGAGGACAGGTCCCCAAAGAGCCTGCCCTCTTTTTTGTTTTTGGTATTTGTATTTGGGGGTCATGTATTTGGGGGTCACACCCCTAGCGCCAATCTATTGATGATTCTGGGACAGGTCAAGGACTTCTGGGCAACACCTGTCCTAAATGACATTGTAATTTTGCTCTAGGGGTGTGACCCCACGCTCAGATTGTGATGTGCAGGGCTTTAAGGTAAGGGCGGATTTTTTCTTTGAAGTAGTAGAGGCGCAGGGGATTTTTGGCTTCGGGGCTGTTCATCGCTTCGAGGGCTTTGGCGGCCTGGTGCCGGACGGCCTCTTCCTTGTCGTTCAGGGTCTCAATAAGCCGAGGGGCCGCCGCTGAAGCGGCCGGACCGAGCCGAATCATGATTTCAGCCGCGGCCAGCCGGACGTTGGTTTTTGGATCTCTGAGCGCTTTAGAGACCGCCGGCACAACGATCGGCCCCATGGCTGCCAACTGATCGATCGCACCCTTGACTGATCCTGTCGAGGTCTGGATTTCCGCCATCAAACGACTGATCTTCCTCAATTCTTTCTGCTTTTTATACGGGGCCAGAATTTTTAAGGCTTCGTCGCTGTTGATGCGCTCGAGCGCGGCCGCCACCGTTGCGCGAATCTTTTCATCCGGATTCTGGAGCAGGGAAGCCAGCGCCGCCAAAGCGGCCGCCCGGACTTCGCTATTGCCCTTTTGCGCGGTCATTTCAAGAGCCTTGATGGAAGCGGTTGAATCCAACTTTAAGAAAGAAGTCGGAAGTCGAGCTGGGACGGGCCGGGCCGCGGCGACGGGATTCTTTGGCGGATGGGGAGCGGGGACCGGCTTGGGCTTCGGTTTTGATTTGGAAGAAACCGGAGGCGGCGCCTGGCCCGAGTAAGGAATGTATCCCGCTTTGGGTTCGTGCGGGCCGCCGGAAGTGACGGTAATCGCCGTCAGGGCTTCCTGGGCGCGTGCGGCGACGTCCCGATCCGTGTCCTTGAGCGCCTCACGCAAGGCGGGAATGGCTGGGGTCCCGGCTTCCCGCATTTTCCCCAAGGCATGCGCCGAAGCGGCCCGCGCATGCGCATCCGGATCCTTAAGGAGACTGATCAGCAGGGGAACCGCCAGAGCGGCATCGGGCCCGATGTCTGCCAGAATGTCGGCCGATTCCGCGCGGACCATAGGATTGTCCGAACTTAACCCCAGACCGACGGCGGAGACCGCGGTTCGGCCTTTGCGGGTCAACGCTTTGATGGCGGCCAGGCGTAAATCCGGATCAGGATCGGCCAGGAACGGAGTCAGTTGGGCCGGCAAGTGAGGAGGCGTTCCATCCATCGCGCCCAGGACGCGCAACAGGCCGATCCGATTCTTAAAAGCGGAATTGCCCAGCGCCTGCATGAGCGCCGGCGCCGCGTCCGCGCCTATTTTTTCCAGAGCGTTGGCCGCGCGCTGACGGATGGGGCCTTCCTTGTCATCCAGGGCCCGAACGAGCACCGGGATGGCCGGTTCGGCCTGGGCTCCAAGATGATCCAGCGCCTCGACCGCCACCAGGCGGACTTCATTGTTGTCGTTCTTCAGAGCCTCGATGAAGGCCGGGAGCGCGGCGGGCCCGATATGCGCCAGCGCTTCCGCCGAACGGATGCGCACATAAGGAAAATCATCACTTAAATTGGCCTGGAGGACGGGAATTGCCGGCTCCGCGGCCGAGCCCAGTTTCGCCAGCGCTTCGGCGGCATGCTCGCGCTGGTCGGTGTCCATCCCTTTCAGAAGAGGGATGAGGCGCGCCGCCAATTGTTTTTGCTCCTGAAGGGGGAGCGCCGCCGCTTCGGAGGCCGCTGTCTCGCGCTGGTGGTTGTCGGTTGAGACCAGCCGCTGGGTCAATGCGGTCGGGTCGGCCGCCCGCAGGCCGGCGGCCATCAGAACAACCATCGCCATCGAGCGAAATGAAGAATCGACGATTTCCACGTTCCTATGTATAGCAAGGTTCCTCTTCGGATACAACGGGAAAGAGGATTCCGCGAATTCAGAAATATGGTAAAACATGCCCACGATGTGGGTGATTACTGGCGGAGCGGGTTTTATCGGGAGCGCCCTTCTTTGGAAGCTCAATCAGGAAGGTTTGGACGATCTTCTGGTCGTGGACCGGCTGGAAAGTTCCGAGAAATGGAAGAATTTGCGAGCGGCGCGTTTCCGGGATTATCTGGAAGCGGATGATTTTTTAGCCCGGCTGGAGGCCGGACGATGGGGCAAGGTCCAGGGCATCGTTCACCTTGGCGCCAATTCCTCGACGACGGATATGGACGCCTCATCTCTCATCCGGAACAATTACGAATACACCAAGCGCTTGGCCCAATGGGCGCTGCGCAAAAATGTCCGGTTTGTCTATGCCTCCAGCGCCGCCACCTATGGCGACGGCCAATTCGGCTACAAAACGGATGACCAGACGACACAGAAGCTCCTGCCGCTTAATGTGTACGGCTACTCCAAGCAGATGTTCGACCTCTGGGCCCTGCGGCAGGGTGTTTTGAAGGAGTTTGTCGGCATCAAATTTTTCAATATCTACGGCCCGAACGAGTATCACAAAGGCGATATGCGCTCCTTGGTGGCTAAAGCCTATGAGCAGATCCAGCGTGACGGCTGCGTCCGGCTCTTCCGGTCCTATCGGCCGGATTACAAAGATGGAGAACAAAAACGCGATTTTCTCTATGTGAAAGATGCGGTGGACACCGTCTGTGAGTTCATGACGAACAAAACCTACAAGGGTCTCTACAACGTCGGTTCCGGGAAGGCGCGCACCTGGAACGATCTCGCCGCGGCGATCTTCGCGGCCCTCGGCAAATCGCCGCGAATCGACTATATCGCGATGCCGGAATCCCTGCGGCTCAAATACCAGTACCGGACGGAAGCCGATATGGAATGGCGCAAAAAGAATAAAAAGGCGAAACCCTTCCTCAGTCTTGAAGAGGGCGTGCGCGATTACGTGCAGAATTATCTGAACACGGAGAATCCTTATTTATGAAACGCACGGCCAAAATCGACCGCAGGACCCGTGAAACACAAATCGTCCTCACGCTGGGCCTGGATGGGAAGGGGAAGTCTTCCGTGCGGACGACGATCCCCTTTCTCGACCATATGTTTGAGCTCTTGGCCAAACACGGCCATTTTGATTTGACCCTGCGCGCAAAAGGCGACACGCACGTCGACGATCACCATTTAGTCGAAGATCTGGGGATCGCCCTGGGAGAAGCAATCGCCAAAGCGGCGGGGGACAAAAAGGGGATCCGCCGCTACGGCAATTTTTTGCTGCCGATGGATGAAACCCTCAGCTATGTGGCGCTGGACCTGTCGAATCGGCCTTACTTTGTCTGGAAAGTGAAGTGGACGAAGTCCGAGGTGGGCCGGTTTGACGGATTGCTGCTGGAGCACTTTTTTGAGTCAGTCGCCGCAAGCGCCCGCATGAACCTGCATATGGCGCTTAAATACGGCAAACAACCTCACCACATCGCGGAAAGCCTGTTTAAAGGTTTTGCCCGCGCGCTGTCCCAGGCGGTCGCGATGGACCCCCGGGTCAAGGGCGTTCCCTCCACCAAAGGCAAGCTGTAGTTATTTCTGGCCGGTAGTCCCCGGCACCAGCGTCTTCATCATATCGTCAGGTAACGTAGGTTCCGAGTTGTCGGACGGCACAGGAACGGCGGCTGGCGGGGGCTTCGGCGGGGCGTCCATCTCGCTGGGCGTTTTGGATGGCGAATTCGGCGGCGACGACAAAGAAGGGCTGATGGGGGACGGCGCCGGAGGTTCTGCCGGAGGCTCCGGAGCCTTCTTTCGAAATTCCAGGCGGTTGTAATCCGGGTAATTGTCCTGATCCGCCGGCTTCCGACCGCGCGCCAGCACCGTTGGAACGGCCAGCCCTATCAGAAGTGCCACGATCAGCAGATGCTCGATCAAGGGATCAGCGGGAGAATCGGCCTCGTGGGATAAACCGCCGCCGTCGGCCGAACCGTTCCATCATGGTTTTCGGCTTGGGCGGAGGGGGTAGTCGTTCATAAGGAAAGTCGGGGAGCTGAACGCGTGGAATCTTACGTCCGATGAATCGTTCAATGGCGGCGACGTAACGTTCCTCGTCAGGCGACACCAGCGTGTAGGCGTCTCCCACCTCGAAATAGCGGCCGGTTCTCCCGATGCGATGGACATAGTCCTCGGTTTTTTCCGGCACATCATAATTGATCACATGGCTGAGCCTTCTCACATCGAGGCCGCGCGCAGCGATGTCGGTGGCGACCATGATCTGATATTTTCCGGCTTTAAATCCCAACAGCGTGTGGTTGCGCTGGGCTTGCGTGAGATCCGCGTGCATGGGCGCTACGGAAAGGTCTTCGGCCTGGAGGAACCGGGCCAGCCGGTCCGTCCCGCGCTTGGTCCGGCAAAAAATGAGCACGGAATTCATCGACGTGTTTCTCAGGATCGCCAGCAAAAGATCGCTTTTCTGATTGCGCATGACGGGGTAAAGCATCTGGGTGACGGCATCCGCGGTCGCTCCGCGCGGGGCGATGGCCACGGTCACGGGATCTTTGAGCGCGAGATGCGAGAGACGGCCGATTTCGGCGGCCAATGTGGCGGAGAACAACATCGTCTGCCGTTCTTTCGGCACGTAGTTCAGAATGCGGTGAAGGGCCGGCGCAAATCCCATGTCGAGCATGCGGTCCGCTTCATCCAGGACCAGCGTATGGATGCGTGAAAGGCTGGTCGTGCGGCGTTCGAGATGATCGAGCAGCCGTCCCGGAGTCGCAATGATCAGAGACGCTCCGCTTTTGAGCCCTTGAAGCTGGAGATGGAAACTCTCGCCGCCGACCAGAAGCACCGATCGTACCGTGGTAAAGCGCCCCACTTCCTTCACGACGCTGGCGACTTGTGCGGCCAACTCGCGTGTCGGAAGAAGAACAAGTCCGGTCACGCCGGGAAGTGGATTTTCGAGCATCCGTTGAATCATCGGGAGGACAAAAGCGAGGGTCTTTCCCGTCCCCGTCTGAGCGGAGGCCAGCACATCGCGCCCGGCCAGCGCATGCGGAATCGCCTGCCGCTGGATGGGGGTCGGTTCATGGAAATTCAACGCCGCGATCGCTTTTAAAAGCTCCGGGCGAAGGTGAAAATTCGAAAACATCGAGGTATCTTACCAGTTTAATATCGTCGAAGCGAATGGGGTAAAATGGCGGTCTGATATCTTTTGCGATTGACAATAGGTTCGCACGAGTATAATAAAGTCAGCCGTACCATCGGTACGTTTCGCCTGAAGGGCGAACGTCGTACCGATGGCCATCGCTACTAGGAAAATAAGGAGTCGATGGTGAAGTGGATTTCTACCTTATCTGATGCGCCCACCCTTCCCCAGGCGCTTGAAGCTGTTGCCTCTGCCACAGAGCAATCCCTGAAAGGGCAGAAGCCTGATCTATGCCTTGTCTTTATTTCCAGCAACTTCCTCCCCGGCTATGAATCGGTCATCCCTTTTCTGCAAGCGCGGCTCGGGCCACGGGTGATTCTGGGGTGTTCGGGCGGCGGAGTGGTCGGCAATGGCCGCGAGGTCGAACACCATCCGGCCCTGGCGCTGACGGCGGCGATGCTTCCCGATGTGACCCTGACTCCGTTTCGCGTTGCGGACAGCTCGCTTCCCGGCCTGGATGTGAGCCCGCGGCAGTGGCATCATCTGATCGGCGTTCCCCCCGCGGAACAACCCCAGTTTATCATCCTGGCGGACCCTTATTCGATCCGCATCGAGAACCTCCTGATGGGAATGGACTATGCTTATCCGAAAGCCTCAAAAGTCGGGGGGCTGGCCAGCGGCGCGACCCAGCCGGGTGAAAATGCGCTCTACCTTAATACGGTTTGCTACCGGTCCGGCGCCGTAGGCGTGGCTTTGTCCGGCAACATCGCCTTGGATACTTTGGTCGCCCAGGGATGCCGGCCGATCGGTAAGCCCATGCGCGTGACCAAATCGGACCGCAACATTTTGATGGAGCTCGATGGACAACCGCCGTTGACGATCCTGCGCGATCTCTTTATGACGCTCGACGCGCGGGACCAGAATCTGCTGCAGCATGCGCTCTTTCTGGGCTTGGTCATGGATCCGCTCAAGTCCCACTTCACTCACGGGGATTTCCTGATCCGCAACATCGTCGGGCTGGATACCGAAAAGGGCCTCCTCGCCGTGGGCGCTCTTCTGCGCGAAGGGCAGACGGTTCAATTCCACTTGCGGGACGCCCAGACATCGGCGGACGATCTTCAGCAGACGTTGGCTACCTATGCCTCTCGGTCCGGTCGCGGCCAGCTGGGCGGGGCGCTCTTGTTTTCCTGTCTCGGCCGCGGGGAATTTCTTTACGGCCATTCCAGTCATGATACGCGACTGTTTCAGCAAAAGCTCGGGCCCGTCCCGGTCAGCGGTTTCTTCTGCAATGGTGAAATCGGGCCGGTCGGCGGGACGACCTATCTGCACGGCTACACCAGTTGTTTTGCGCTGTTCCGTCCTCTCTACGTGACCGCCCCCGCCTCCGCCGGCTCGGGAGCCGTAGCCGTTCAGCCGGCATCGCAGCCCCCTCTCTTCTAGCGTTTTAAATCACTGTTGATTTTTTTAGCGCGTCAAGGTAAGCTCAGGAAAGAAGAGTGCCATGGCCAAAAACGATAAACCGAACCTCAGGGAAGCGAAGATCTTCTCTCTCGCCCAGGTCGTCGACCGCTGTATCGTGGTGGTCGAAGAGGTGGGCGGGCCGCGCCTGGTTCCGATCTGGATCGGCATCTTCGAGGGCGGGGCGATCGCGGCGGAGCTGACCGGCCAGGAACCGCCGCGGCCGATGACCCACGACCTCATGAGCGCCATTCTCAAAGCGGCCCACATCAACGTGGAAAAAGTGGTCATCACTGATCTCCACGACAATACCTATTTCGCCGAAATCCACCTGCGCACCAATGGATCGACCACCATCATGGATTCCAGGCCCAGCGATGCCCTGGCCCTGGCCGTGCGCGCACACTGCCCGCTGTTTGTTTCCGAAGTGGTTTTTCAGAAATGCCCGGAGCTTCTCAAACCGATCACCGATGATGAGGTCAAGTCTTTTAAGGATGAGTTGAAAAATATGAAGCCGGAAGACTTCTTTAAAGATCTCAAAAAAGGAAAAGGGCCGGGTTCCAAAGAAAATCCTCCCGAGTAAATTTCCCCCGCCGGAGACGTGAATAAAATCACCCCTTTGCGCCTCTAAGGGATAAGAGACAAAAATACCCTTAGGAGGTTTCATATGCATCACCGTAGTCTGAAGTCGAGTTGGATGACGATCCTCATGGTCGCGGGCCTCGCGACGATGAGTTTGGCTCAGGAGACGCCCCTGGCGGCGCGCGCAGGACAGTCAGTCCGTGGAGCGTTCGGGTTTATGTCAACCCTTGAACGACAGGTCGGCCTGACGCCCGAGCAGCGTGATGCGGTCCGGGGACTCCTCGCCGAGCAGCGGCAGAAGTCGCAGGCTCTGCGGGAAGAGACGGACGGCAAAATTCGCGCCATGCTCAACCCGGAGCAGCAAAAAAAGTTCGACCAGGTTCTGTCCCAGCAGAAGGCCCGGCGAACATCCAGGACCTCGGGCGTCTGACACTCGCTGGCTGACATCGGAGAGGGCTTTCATCGTCAGATGGAAGCCCTCTCTCGATTTTGTAGAATCCGAGTAATATGGTGGACCTTTTCGATCTGACCATTATCGGCGGTGGGCCGACCGGACTGTACGCGGCCTACTACGCCGGTTTCCGGTCCTTGAAAGTCAAGATTCTCGATAGCCTTGAAGAGCTTGGAGGCCAGGTCACCGCTCTTTACCCGGAAAAGGTGATTTTTGATATCGCCGGCTTTCCGAAAGTTTATGGGAAAGATCTTGTCAAGAACCTGGTCGAGCAGGCCATGCAATACAAGCCCACCGTCTGTCTAGGTGAAAAAGTCTTCATGGTCCGGACGAATCCGGACACTACGTTCGATCTTCTGTCCCAGAAAGGGAGCCACCGCAGCCGTTCTGTGTTGATCACGCTCGGTGTCGGGGCCTTTAAACCCAAACGAATTCCTGCGGCCAGCGCCGCCGCCTTTGAAGGCAAGGGGCTGGCCTATTTTGTTTCCGATATGACCCGGTACCGTCAGAAAAACGTCGTCATTGTCGGCGGCGGGGATTCGGCCGTGGACTGGGCGCTCAATCTTCTGCCGAGCGCTAAAAGCATCACGCTCGTCCACCGCCGCGACGGATTTCGGGCGCATGAAGAAAGTGTTCGCCGGCTTAAAGACTCTGCCGTCAAGCTGATGCTCTTCTATGAAGTCAAGGAAATCCGAGGTTCCAATCGCGTGGAGTCGGTCGTCCTCTTCAACAATAAGACGAAATCCGAAGAAACGATTCCCGCCGATGAGGTGCTGGGCTGCCTGGGTTTTGAAGCCGGCGTCGGTCCTCTGGCCGAATGGGGATTAAAACTGCAGGGGAACGACATCCCGGTCACCACCCGCATGGAAACAAACCTCCCGGGTGTCTATGCGGCGGGCGATGTCGCCGCCTATCCGGGCAAAGTCAAGCTGATCTCCTGCGGGTTCGGCGAGGCCGCCACGGCGGTCAACAATGCGGCGGCCTACCTCAACCCCGGCGCAAAAGTTTTTCCCGGGCATTCCAGCAACCAATCAAGATAGGAGGCTCCGGCTTGTCCTGGCAGAATAAGGCATCGGAAGTGCTCCGTGCCCATGTGCCGGCGGGCTCCCGGATCCTGGCCGCCGTGTCCGGCGGACCGGATTCCGTCTCATTAGCCTGTTTTCTCCGCCATCAACCCTATTCCCTTGTCATCGGGCATATCGATCATCAACTGAGAGCCGGTTCCGCCGCCGATGCGCAGTTTGTCCGGGCCCTGGCGAAAAAATGGGACGTGCCATACCGCGTGAAGAACGTGGAGGTGACGGTTTTTGCCCAGCGACATCACCTGGGCATCGAAGAAGCGGCGCGGAACCTGCGCTACCGCGAGCTTGGGCGGATGGCGCGACAGAGCCGTTGTCAGGGGATCGTTACGGCGCATACGGCCGATGATCAGGCCGAAACCATCCTCATGAACTTTTTGCGCGGAGCGGGACCGGCCGGCCTCGCGGGCATGCCGGCTGTTCAGCATTTGCCTCATGCCGGAAAAATTCCCATCGTCCGCCCATTCCTCGGGGTCCGGCGGGACCAGATTATTCGCTTCATCAAACAGCATTCACTTCCCTGTCGTTATGATCCGACCAATCGTTCTTTGCGATTTATGCGCAACCGCATCCGTTATGACGCGTTACCCTACCTGGAAAAGCTTTACCCCGGTGTTGGCGGACGGCTGGTCCAGAGCGCCGATATCTTTCGGGGCGAGGAGGAATTTTGGAGGAATCTGATCGCGCCGCTTTTCCGTCAAACCGTACGAAAGAACGGGCCGAAAATCACGGTTGTTTTGCCCCGTCTTTTACGCTATCATAAAGCGCTTAGTCGACGGATTTTGCGCCACATTCTTCCGGGCTTATCCTTTCAGGACATCGAGCAAGTGCTGACTTTGGCGCGGTCTCCCGAGCGGAGGGCATGGCTCAGGCTTTCAGGACGTCGGCGTGTGAAGCGCGAAAGCAACAGACTGGTTGTGGCATAGCAAATGAGGAATGGATGAATAACAAAAATTGGCGCGGCATCGTGATCTGGGCCGTCCTCTTAGGGGGCTTCATCATTTTGTACCAAACGGCCCGCACGGCCAACCTCGATCACGAGATCAGCTATTCCGAATTCAAGCACCGGCTTCACGACGGCCAGATCGAAAATGTGGTTGTTCGTCCCGACCTCATCCATGGTCGTTCCCGCGGAGCCGATGGGAAAGAGGAAAATTTCCGCACGATCCCTCTCAATGACCCGACTTTGGTCGACGATCTCGAGCGCAACAAAGTCCACGATTACTCCGGAGAGGCGGACCGCAGCTGGTTCGGAGCCGTCATTATGAATTTCGGGCCGGCCCTCGTCTTTCTCTTCTTCTGGTTCCTGATGATCCGCCAGATGCAGGGCGGCGGCAAGCAGGCGATGGCGTTCGGCCGCAGCAAAGCCAAGCTCCAATCCGGCAAAAAGTCCAAAATCACCTTTGCTGATGTCGCGGGATGCGATGAAGCGAAAGAGGAGCTTCGCGAAATCATTGAATTTCTAAAAGACCCCGCCAAGTTCCAGAAGCTGGGCGGCAAGATTCCCAAGGGTGTGCTGCTGTACGGGGCGCCGGGAACGGGGAAGACGCTCCTCGCCAAGGCCGTGGCGGGTGAAGCGGGTGTGCCCTTTTTCTCTTCCTCGGGAAGCGAATTTGTCGAAATGTTCGTCGGTGTCGGCGCCAGCCGCGTGCGCGACCTGTTCGATCAGGGCCGCAAGAACGCCCCCTGCCTTCTTTTCGTTGATGAAATTGACGCCGTCGGACGCCACCGCTTTGCCGGGATCGGCGGCGGACATGATGAGCGCGAGCAGACGCTCAACCAGTTGCTCGTCGAGATGGACGGTTTTGATACCAAGGAGGGAGTGATTCTCATCGCCGCGACCAACCGTCCCGACGTCCTGGATCCGGCGCTTTTGCGCCCCGGCCGCTTTGACCGCCATGTCACCGTTCCCTCGCCTGATCTGCGCGGCCGTGAAGAAATTTTGCGGGTGCATGCCAAGATCGTGAAGATGGGTCCGGAAGTCGACTTCAAGGTCATCGCGCGCCGCACTCCGGGTTTTGTCGGCGCCGATCTCGCGAATCTGATTAATGAAGCGGCGCTTCTCGCCGCCCGGCGCAATAAGCCGTATGTCGAGCTTCCCGAGCTGGAAGAAGCCATCGAGCGCGTCATCGCTGGGCCGGAACGCAAGAACCGGATGATCACCGAGCGTGAAAAGAAAATCGTGGCCTATCACGAATCGGGGCATGCGCTGGTGGCGAAGCTGACCCCCGGCACGGATCCCGTTCATAAGATCTCCATTATCCCGCGCGGACCCGCCCTGGGGTATACCCTTCAGCTGCCGACGGAAGATCGCTATCTGACCAGCCGGACCGAACTGAAGAACCGGCTCTATGTGCTGCTCGGCGGCCGGGCGGCGGAAGAGCTGGTTTTTAAGGAAATCACGACGGGAGCTTGCGATGATCTGGCGAAGTCGACCAACCTCGCTCAGAAAATGGTCTGCGAGTTCGGAATGTCGGACAAACTGGGCCCGATGACCTTCCGCAAAAAGGAAGAAGAAATTTTTCTAGGACGCGACATCAACCGGGAGACTACCTTCTCCAATCAAACAGCCGAGCTGATCGACTCTGAAGTCAAGAAGCTGATTCTGGATGCCATGACTTATGTGCGGAATCTTCTTGCCGACAATCGAGCCAAACTGGACAAGCTGGCGGAACGGCTCATGGAAAAGGAGATATTGGATAGTGAAGAAGTCGATTCCCTTATCCGTGATGGCGGCGGAGCCGTCGCCGGCGCCTGACTTTCCCTTCCTCTTCAATAATCGAACTTGGATTATGGGGGTGCTTAATGCCACCCCCGATTCATTTTATGCCGCCTCGCGCACGATGGCCGCAGAAACGGCCCTGCGACTGGCCGCCGACATGGTTCAGGAAGGAGCCGACATTCTGGATATCGGCGGAGAATCCACCCGCCCCGGATCCGAAGAGGTCCCCGCTGCCGAAGAACTGAATCGCATCCTTCCTGTTATCGATGCTCTTCATGACCGCTGGCCCGAACTTCCACTTTCCGTAGATACTCAAAAAAGCGACGTCGCGCGGCAGGCGCTGGCCCATGGCGCCGGCCTCATCAATGATATTTCAGCCCTCCATCGTGATCCGCAGATGGCCGGAGTGCTGGCGGAGGCGGGCTGTCCGGTCGTCCTCATGCATATGCGGGGGACGCCGAAAACCATGCAGCAGGAACCCCGGTATGACGACGTGGTTGATGATGTGAAGAAATTTTTTGACGATCGTCTGGCTTTTGCCGCTGATCATGGCATTCGCGAAGGGCGGATCATTCTGGATCCCGGGATCGGTTTTGGAAAAACCGTGGAGCATAATCTCATGATTCTCCGGCGGCTGAGGGAATTCCTCTCCTTCGGGCGGCCGCTTCTAATCGGTGTTTCGCGCAAATCTTTTATCGGCCGCTTATCTGCGACATCTTCCGATCATATTCTGCCTCCTGAAGAGCGGCTGGAAGGATCGCTGGCGGCGGCGCTCTGGGCGGTTCAGCAGGGAGCCAGGGGAGTCCGGGTTCATGATGTCGGACCCACCCGCCGGGCGCTCAGGCTCTGGAACGCCATCGGGACGCCATCATGATCACCACGATCTGGGTCACGTATCTCTCCCCGGCGGTCGATATCCTTCTGATCGCTTTCGTTTTTTACCAGGTTCTCCTGCTGATCAAGGGTACGCATTCCGTCCAGGTGGTCATGGGGTTGGCCGTGCTGATGGGCATGACGCTGGTCATCCGTCACTTTTTGAAACTGCCGGCGGCGACCTGGTTGCTCGAAAATTTCTGGTCCGGAGCGGTCGTCCTGCTCGCGGTGGTCTTTCAGCCGGAGTTGCGGACGGCGCTTGCCCATCTCGGCAGTCGTCCGCTCGGACGTTTGATCATTCCCGCCCGGTTGTCGTTCATTGATGAAATAATGGCCACCGTGGAAGAGGCGATGCAGCGGCAAATGGGGCTGCTCCTTGTCCTTGAACAGGACGTCGGCCTCCGGAATTACGCCGAAACGGGGACGCTCATCAATGGCGAAATTTCCAAGGAACTTCTGATGGCGATCTTTCATTACCGCTCGCCCCTCCATGACGGCGCCGCGATGATTCAGAACGATCGTCTCGTCGCTGCGGGATGCCTCTTGCCGCTCTCCAATGACCCTAACCTCGCCAAGATTCTCGGCACGCGGCACCGGGCGGCCGTTGGACTGTCCGAATTTACCGACGCCTGGGTCATCGTCGTTTCGGAAGAGACCGGTGTCCTTTCCCTGGCGCGCGGCGGCCGGCTCGAACGGGAACTGACGGTCGACAACCTGCGCCGGCAGCTGCGCGAGTTGTATGAAACCCGTGCGGAAAAAACCAAAAGTTCATGGGTGAGAAACCATGCCTGATTGGAAAGAAAACTGGGAACTGAAGCTCTTGGCGTTTGTGATGGCTGCCCTGGTCTGGATTTTCGTAAAACTCAGGACGGCCGGATGAACGGAGCGCCGGTCCTTTTTGGCACGGACGGGATCCGCAGCGTGGCGGGGGAATTTCCTCTACAGAAGCCTTTCGTGCGAAAGCTCGGCGCGGCGGCGGCCGCTGTTTATTGCCAGGAAGTCCGGGATCGCAAGCCGCTCTTCATTCTCGGACGGGACACCCGCCAATCCGGTCAGTGGATCGCCCAGGCCTTTGCCGAAGGCGCCGCCCTGGAGGGCATTCAAGTCATTGATCTGGGCGTCACTTCCACGCCTTCTCTGGCGTATCTGGTCCCCAAACGACAGATGATGGGCGGCGTCATGATCTCCGCGTCCCATAATCCCGCCGAATTCAACGGCATCAAGCTTTTCAGTCCGCTCGGCCGCAAATGCCCGGACTCCTGGGAACGCCTGATCGAAAAACGCGTGACCCAGATCCTGGAGCCTCAGTCGCAGAAAGTCACGCTTCACAAAGACGCCAAAGGGATCAAAGATTATCTCGAATTCCTGAAAGGCTCCTTGCCGCCCCGCATTTCCTTCAAAGGGCTGACCCTTGTCGTGGACTGCTCTCATGGTTCGTTGTCGAAAATTGCGCCTGCTCTTCTCAAAAACCTCGGTGTCCACGTGATCGCCATCGGGTCCTCGCCCGACGGGAAAAATATCAATGCCGGCTGGGGATCCCAACATCCGGAAAAGATGCAGCAGGTCATTCGCCAGAAAAAAGCGCATGGGGGAATGGCCTTCGACGGGGATGCGGACCGGATCATCCTCTGCGACGAGACGGGAGAAATTCTGGACGGCGACTACGTGATCGCCTGCGCGGCACGCTGTTTGAAGGAAGAAAACCGGCTGGCGGGGAATATGGTCGTAGTCACGGTGATGGCGAATCTGGGTCTCATGAAGGCATTGCGCTCCTGGGGGGTTGATCCCCTGATTACGCCTGTTGGGGACCGTTATGTTTCGGACAAACTCGAGGAATGCGGTGGCGTACTTGGCGGCGAACAGTCTGGACATATCATTTTTCACCATCTCCTGCCCACGGGGGATGGTCTTCAGACCGGCCTGCAGATCTTGAGCATGCTGCACGTCCGAAAAAAACCGCTGTCGTGGATCCGCACGCTCTTCTCCAAATATCCGCAGATCCTCGAAAATGTTCGCGTGCACCAGAAGAGGCCCCTGGAAGAATGCCCTGAAGTCCAGGCGGAGATCTCCCATGCCGTTTCAGAGCTTGGCGACGATGGCCGGGTGCTCGTCCGCTATTCGGGAACAGAACCGCTCCTGCGCGTGATGATGGAGGGACCCAGCCAACCGAAGCTCCGGGAGCTCACCAGTCGCATCGTCGAAAAAGCGAAAAAAGTTCTGGGGGCTGGATGATCAGGCTTGGCGTCAATATCGATCATATCGCGACGCTTCGTCAGCAGCGCAAGGAAGACTTTCCCGAGCCCGCTTACGCGGCCCTCGTGGCCCAGGAAAATGGAGCGGATTCCATCGTCGCGCATCTCCGGGAGGACCGCCGGCATATTCAGGACCGAGACATCCGGTTATTGAAAGAAACGCTTAAAATTCCGTTAGCGATGGAAATGGCGGTGACCGAGGAGATGGAGCGCATTGCTCTCAAGGTTCATCCGCAGCGCGTCTGCCTCGTTCCCGAAAAACGCCTGGAATTGACGACAGAAGGCGGGCTGGACGTGGTCTCTCACCGGACGGCGCTCAAAAAAGTAATCCAGAGCCTGTCGGCTAATAAAATCGAAGTCAGCCTCTTCATCGATGCCGACATCGATCAGATCCGCTGCGCAAAATCGCTGGGAGCGGACATCATCGAGCTGCATACCGGTCGTTATGCGAACGCGACAGGCGCCGCCCGGAGCCACGAACTGAACAAGCTTCTGCGCGCGGCGGAGCACGCGGACAAACTCAAGCTTCATCTGCACGCGGGCCATGGCCTCGACTACCGGAATGTCGGACCTGTGGCACGCCTGCCCGGCATGAAAGAATTGAACATCGGATTTTCGATCATCTCCCGCGCCGTTTTCGTCGGTCTGGGCGTCGCGGTGAAAGAAATGAAGGAGCGAATATGTGCGGAATAGTCGGTTACATCGGAAGTAAAGCCGCTTCAGACATCCTTGTTAATGGATTGCGGCGGCTGGAGTACCGTGGGTATGACTCGGCCGGCGTCGCGGTGCTTCATGACGGCGCCATTCAGTTGCGGCGCAGCGCAGGGAAACTTTCTGTCCTTGAAGATCTCCTCAAGAAGCAGCCGGTCCAGGGGACCTTGGGCCTCGGCCACACCCGCTGGGCGACGCACGGCCGGCCTTCGGAAGAAAACGCCCATCCGCACACCTGCTGCAAGGGCGAGATTGTTGTCGTTCACAACGGCATCATTGAAAACTACGTGGAGCTTAAGAAGCGCTTGATGGAAAAGGGCCATGCCTTCAAATCACAGACCGACACGGAGGTGCTCGCGCACCTTGTGGAAGAGGCTTATGACGGGAAAGATCTCACGGGCGCCGTCCGAAAGGCGCTCAAACAGGTCCAGGGGTCCTATGCCGTCGGTGTGCTCGCGTCGAAGGACAATAGCCGTTTTGTCGCGGCGCGCAAGGATTCGCCTCTTGTGCTGGGCCTCGGCGAAAACGAGATGTTTCTGGCTTCGGACGTCCCGGCCATTCTGCCGTATACGCGCAAGGTCATTTTCCTGGAAGATGGCGACGTGGCCGAGCTTTCCCAGAAGGCTGTGAAGATCACCGATCTCGAAGGGCATCCGATCGAGCGCCGAGTGCAGACCATTATCTGGGATGCCGTCATGGCCGAGAAGGCGGGCTACAAACACTTCATGCTCAAGGAAATTTATGAGCAGCAAGTGACCGTCCGCGACACGTTTCGCAGCCGCATCAATCTTGAAGAAGGGCGCGTGTCGCTGGAGGAAAACCTGCCCTTCGATGTGGCTAAGAAGCTGCCAAAAATCTGTCTGGTCGCCTGCGGGACGTCTTATCATGCCGCGCTGGTCGCGCGGTTCTGGTTTGAGGAACTGGCCGGTCTTCTTTGCGATGTGGAAATCGCGAGCGAATACCGCTATCGCCGCTCGAAAAAGGAGCCGGGAACGCTCGTTGTGGCCATCAGCCAGTCGGGCGAAACGGCCGATACTCTGGCCGCGATGCGGGATTCCAAATCCAAAGGCCTGCCGACCTTGGCGCTCTGCAATGCCGTCGGATCTACGGCCACCCGGGAAGCGGAGTACACCCTCATGACCCACTGTGGTCCGGAAATCGGCGTCGCATCGACCAAGGCCTTCACAGGCCAGCTGGCGGCGCTGTTTCTGCTTGCGCTCTATGTGGGCCAGGCGAAAGGAACGCTCCATCCTGAGCTTCTCCGGACGCTTCTGGAGGGGTTGTCGCATCTGCCCTTGGCCATCAGCGGCGCGCTCAACAACGCCCCGCAAGTCGAGGAAGTCGCGAAAAAAATGTTCCGAAAGACGAATTTCCTCTATCTGGGCCGACACCTGAACTATCCCATCGCGCTTGAAGGCGCCCTTAAGTTAAAGGAAATCTCTTACATCCACGCGGAAGGCTATCCTGCCGGCGAGATGAAGCACGGCCCGATCGCCCTGATCGATGAAAATCTGCCGGTGGTCGCCATCGCGACCGAATCGTCGGTGCGGGACAAAATGCTTTCCAACATGCAGGAAGTTAAGGCCCGGGGCGGCATCGTCATCGCCGTGGCGAATGAAGAAGACGCGGATGTCACCCGACAGGCGGATTACCTGCTTTCGGTCCCCCAGGTCCATGAAGCTCTGGCGCCGATCATCACGATTATTCCACTCCAGCTTCTCGCGTACTATATCGCGGTCCTGCGCGGCTGCGACGTCGATCAGCCCCGCAACCTGGCCAAATCGGTCACTGTCGAATAACGGTCATGGATGTTGGGGTTGATATTGTCGAAATTCAGCGTATTGCGAAGCAGGAGCGCAATCCGCGTTTTTTGAAGCGCGTGTTTACTCCGCACGAAATCGCGTATTGCCGGTCGCGTAAAAATTCCGCCCAGCATTTTGCGGTCCGCTTTGCCGCCAAAGAGGCTGTCTGGAAGGCGGTTTCGGGTAATATCGCGGGCAGGCACAGGGGCCAGCCCCTACTGCACCGTGATATCCAGGTGCGCAACCGGCCAAATGGAAAACCCGAAGTCATTTTCCCGAAGCGGTTCGCCCGGCTGGCCAAGCGCCTCTCCATCTCTCTGTCCCATGGCCGCGACTATGCTGTGGCGATGGCTATTTTCCAGTGACCCGCCGCCTTCTTTCAGTCGCTCAGGTGCGGCGGTTTATTCCTCGAAGGTCTCCGGCCTCCCATAAGGGAAAAAACGGCCATATTCTCCTCGTCGCCGGAAGCCGAGGCATGGCGGGCGCCGCGATCTTAAGCGGCCTGGGGGTGCTGCGCGCGGGCGGGGGGCTTCTGACGATCGGGATCGTGGAGAGCGAACGCCGGATCCTCACGATCCGTCTGCCGGAAGCCATGACGCTGCCGTTGCCGGAGTCCGCTAAAGGGCATATTTCTGCGTCCGCCAGGAAAATCGTTCAGGACTATGTTCGCCGGCGAACGATTACGACGTTGGCTGTCGGCCCCGGTCTGGGGGTAGGAACACCGCAGAAAGCTCTCGTTCTTGATTTAATTCATAACAACCTGCCCATCGTGCTGGACGCCGATGCTCTGAATAATCTTTCTTTGGCGTCATTCCGCAACAAGGGGATGGCTATAATCACTCCCCATCCGGGTGAGCTGGCAAGACTTCTCGGGAAAAGCACAAGAGAGGTTCAAAAGGATCGAATTAAGATTGCCGCTGAAACAGCCTGGCGGCTTAATGTGATTTGCGTTCTCAAAGGCCATCAGACGGTCGTTTCGGATGGGGTACGCACGTTTCTGAATACGACGGGCAACCAGGCCATGGCGACTGGCGGTATGGGTGATGTGCTGACGGGTGTCATCGCCGGTTTCCTGGCTCAAGGGCTTTCTCCTAGCGATGCCGCCTGCGCGGGGGTGTATCTTCATGGCCTGGCGGGGGATTTAGCAAGCGTTTCTGACCGCGGCCTCTTGGCCTCCGATTTGGCGGCGCATATCCCTCTTGCCTTGAAAAAAATTGGTATCCATTAACATGGCAAAAAAGAAAACCAGAAAACTTTCCAATCTGGGTGAATTCAACTGGCTCAGGGAACGCCTCCCGCGCCTCTACTGGCCGGCTTCCTTACATTCACAATTGTGCATAGGTCCTGGGGATGATGCGGGGGTACTGCGGTTAACCTCAGGCCGGGTCTTAGTAGCGACTACGGACGCCATGGTTGAAGGGGTTCATTTTGAGCGGGGCTGGTTCTCATGGGAGCGGCTTGGAGAGAAGGTCCTGGCTGTAAATTTAAGCGATTTAGCCGCTATGGGGGACGTCAAACCACTTGCGGCACTGATCACAGCAGCACTCCCTGGGGATACCCCTGTGGATTATGTGGATAAGTTTTATAAAGGTCTGGAAAGTTGTGCACAGCGGTGGAAAATCGGTCTTTTAGGGGGGGACACTGTTGGTTCCAAGCGGGGCTGGTTTGTTTCAGTTACTGCTTTTGGCGAAGCGAATCCGAAAAACCTGATAAAAAGATCCGGTGCGCGCTTAGGAGACTATATTGTGACGACCGGACCCCTGGGTCTGGCGGCCGCGGGGCTTGAAGTGCTCCGATCCGACAGTTCCAAAAAAACCTGGGTCCGGCCGTTGGTGCGGGCTTTTTCGCAGCCACAGCCGCGCTTTGATGCGGGCCGCCTCTTGGGCCATCAGCACCTGGCTACCAGCCTGATCGATAGTTCAGACGGCCTGGCGGCGTCTGTTCGGCTGATCGCCGAGGCATCTTCTGTGGGCGCTGAAATTCGCCTCGCCGATATTCCGATGCCGGATTCTCTTATGCGATGGGCTAGAAGGCGCGGGCGGGATCCGTGGGACTATGCCCTGAGCGGTGGCGAAGATTATGAACTGATCGCCACCGTCGCGCCGGCGCACTGGAATTCCGTGAGGCGGCTAATTCCAGGAGTGGCTCGTATTGGCGAAATTCTTCAACGGAAGGAAGGACTGTGGGTGGTTTTGCGCAAGGTCCGCTTTCCATTAACGGGCTATGGGTTCTCGCATTTTGGTATTTAATAGCCCCTCCGATATGGAGGCATGGGGAACACGTTTCGCGCGGACGCTTCGTGCAGGCGATGTCGTGGCTTTGATCGGTGAGCTGGGGTCAGGGAAAACTACCTTGGTCAAAAGCATTGCGGGCGCTTGGGGCTATAAACGCGGAGCCACCAGCCCGACCTTCGCACTGGCCAATGAATATGAGACGCCCCGGGGAATGATCTATCACATAGATATGTACCGGCTTTTGGACAAAGAACTGACCGCGTTCCCGCTTGAAGATTATTGGGGTTCCGGATCTGCCTGCCGGCCGGCAGGTCTTTGCCTGATTGAGTGGGCGGATCGCGTCCGCAACCGCCTGCCGACCGGAACGATTGAAATTCATTTGAAAATTAAAGATGAAACGACCCGCACTTTATCCGTCAAAAAGATACTTAGCCATTGAGACGTCCAGTCCCCGGCTCTCCCTCGCGCTGGGAGATGAAAAACGAATTGTGGCGACTTATACGGGCGCGCAGGATTGGCGCCATGCCGAAACGCTCTTTGCAGGGATTGAAAAGCTGCTACGGCGACGGCAATGGCCTATTCAATCCTTGACCGGTGTTGCCGTGTCGATCGGGCCAGGAAGTTTTACGGGCATCCGGATCGGTCTGGCCGCCGCGCGCGCTCTCGGCCAGGCTCTCTCTATTCCCGTGGCGGGGATCAGTTCTTTGGAAACGATCGCCGCTGGAGCGCAGACCCGGTCGCGCTGGCTTATGCCGCAGATCGATGCTTTACGCGGGCAGATCTTTTCCGCGCTTCTCGAGAAGGATGCTGTCGGCCGGTTGCGCCGCGTTTTTGTTGAGACGATGGCGGATCCGGGTTCCTGGAAAAAGAAAGTTAAGCGGCACATCGGGAAAGAGTCCCTTTGGATTTCGCCGCTCAAAGGATGTTATCCTGAAGCCGGAGTCCTCTTGACGTTGGCGATTTCCAAACTGGCCTTGCAGGACCCGGAATCGTACACGTCCGTTCTTCCCCTCTACATACGTCAAGCGGCTGCTGTGGAACGACGGCGATGATGGTGATTCCGATGGGTTCCGATCATCTTGACCGTGTAGCGGCCATCGAGGCTTCCGCGGGGGATGTGCATTGGACGCGCGATCAGTTTGCAAAGGAGTTGGAGGGGGATTTCCGCCGCTTTTTTGTGGTTATAGAAGAGGGATCGCCTGATATCCGTGCATATGGGGGCTATTGGAAGGCCGGACCGGAGGCGCAGATTATCAATCTGGTTGTCCGTCCGGAATCGCGTTGCCGGGGGATCGGGCGGCGGCTTCTCGAATTTATCATTGACTGCGCGCGCAGCGAAGAATGTTCGGTCTGCACGCTTGAAGTCAGGCAAAGCAACCGGCCTGCGCAATCCCTGTACAAAGCGGTAGGATTTAACGTCAAAGGAACTAGATTAAAAATGTACGAGAATCCCGTTGAGGACGCGGTTTTGATGGAGAAGACGTTATGAATCATGTAAATGTCGGGGCGGGGCACTGTCCCCGCCCGCAATCGAATGTCATTTCGGGCAGGCACGGTGGCCTGCCCCTACAATGGATTATTGTCCTATGTCTTTTGCCCTGCCATCTGATGGCCGCAAACGACGCGTACTACAACTATCTCCGCGGGCTTCTGGAAGAACGGGAGGGTCATCCCGCCAAGGCGCTGGAAGCTTATGAAAAGGTGGTTCAGGAAGACCCCCAGGCGCTGGAAGCTTTTCGTGATATCGCGGAACTGCGTCTGCGCATGGGGCAGCCCGACGCCGCTCTTCAGGCCGCTCAGCGTGTCAAAGAACTGGCTCCCGGCGATCCGACCTCATTTCTTTTTCTCGGCAATGTGTATGTCGCTCAGGGCGATCTGGCGAAAGCCTCGGAAGCCTATGAAAATACCTTGAAACTGGATCCCAACAATCTGCGCGCGCTGGAAAATCTGGGCAACTACTACGCCATCCTCGACCCCGATAAGTCGATCTCTTATTATCAGCGCTACATCGACATCGACCCTCGCGACGCCGATATCTATTTTCAGATGGGGCTCGTCTACCAGAAGCGCGGGGATTTTATAAAAGCCCAACCGCTTTATCAAAAGTCGCTCGAACTTGATCCTCGTCAACTGGCCTCTCATTTGGCCATGGCTGATCTTTATGAAGAGCAGAAAAGTACGCCCGCTGCCATGGCCGAATATGCGGCCGCTGCCCAGATCCAGCCTTCCAACCCGATGATTCTTCTGCGGCTGGGGAACCTCGACTACCGGGACCAGAAATGGGACGAAGCGGCCAGAGCTTTCCAGGAAGTCAAAACCATCACTCCCCAGGATCCCACGGTCCATTATTGGCTGGCGCGCGTGGCCGAGGAAAAGAAAAATTGGAAAGAAGCCGCGACCGAAGCGACCCGCGCGTACGACCTGAGCCAAGATCCGCAGTTTCTGCCGCTCATGGCTTATTACCTCACTCTTGACCGCCAGCTGACGGAGGCGATTAAAGTCCTTGAAAAAGCTCGGGAAACGGACCCCCATAATGCCAATGTCCTTTTGTTTCTGGGCATGGACTATCTGGATCTCGATAAGCCTGAAAAAGCAAGAGAAGTTCTCATCAAGGGCGTTGCGGCTTATCCGAAAGATGCACAAATGCGGTTTCAGCTGGCCGTTACGGAAGACCGGCTGGGACATTTCGACGACGCGGTTCGTGAATTTCAGGATCTTTTGACCATTGATCCGAAAAATGCGGCGGCCATGAATTATCTCGGGTATTCCTGGGCGGATCGGGGAACCCGCTTAGAGGAAGCCGAAAAGCTCGTGCGGCAGGCGGTGGAGCTTGAACCGAACAACGGCGCTTATCTCGACAGCTTAGGCTGGGTCCGCTACAAACGCGGCGATTCGCAGGAGGCCAGAAACCTTCTGGAGAAGGCGGCGCTTCTGTCACCGGACCCGCTCATTTATGAGCATCTGGGCGACGCCAGCCAATTGGACAACCATCCCGAGGAAGCCCTGCAGGCCTGGTCCAAGGCGCTGTCCATCGATCCCAAAAATGACGGGGTACGCCGGAAGATCAAAGAAACGGGGACCCACTTTTTCAATTCGGATGAAGCGCGAAAATATTCCAAATACCTCGAAGGGAATTTTAAGCAGGCGCAGTCCCTGCGAGGGCATCTGGTTTTTGAAGGTGAACTCAATAAGCATGCCGTCCATGCCGAAGGGGATCTTTTTTATACTCGGCCGGACAGCGTCGAGCTCAATGTCAGCGCGACCAAGAAAAGGAGCGCTTTGCAGTTGCGGATGAAAGGGAACGAACGTGAAATCAATCCTGCTGAAACGAGTCCCGTCCTGAGCCAGATGGCTTTTGAGGGTATGACGTCCCTGTCGCAGCTTTTGTCCGGGAAGGTGACGGATTCTCTGCAGGCGGCGGTTGATCCGGAAACCGGCGTCAAGACGCGCTTTTTGCGGTCGAATCCCAGCGGCGGGCAGGATGAAATGACCATCGTTTCTTATGACTTTGTCGAAGGGTTGTGGCTTCCTGCCGATATCCGTGTGACGAATTCCACAACGGGCTGGCAGGCCCGGCTGCAATTTTCCGATTGGACCGTCAATCCGGACGACCATTTAAGATGATTCGGATCGCGGCCCCCGCCAAAATTAATTTCTTTCTGGAAATTACCGGCCGGTGCCCGGACGGGTATCACACACTCTCCATCGTTTTTCAGACCATTTCCCTGGGCGATGAACTGGTTTTTGAACCCGCGCAGGATCTCTCCCTGACTTGTTCGGATTCGACTCTGCCCACCGATGAGCGAAATCTCGTGATGAAGGCGGCTCTCCGCCTGCGCCAGGCGCTTGAGGAATCCCAGGGGGCAAAAATTCATTTGGAAAAGAAAGTTCCGATGGGTGCCGGATTGGGCGGGGGATCCAGCGATGCGGCGGCTGTTCTCAAGACGCTGCCCGTGCTTTGGGGTCGGCGTATCAGCGCATCAGCGTTAAAGACAATAGCGGTAGAACTCGGCGCCGATGTCCCTTTTTTCTTGAAAGGGGGGCTTTGCGAGGCGTCAGGCATTGGCGAAAAATTGACTCCGCTGCCCTCCCTTCCGGAAACGTGGCTAGTGGTCGCGTATCCGGGGTTCGGTGTCGCGACAAAAGAAGCTTATGCGCGAGTTCGTCTGCCCTTTCCAAATCCCCGGGCGTTGGATATATCACGTCTGACAACAGATCTTTTCAACCGGTTTGAAGATCTCGTATTTCCGGTTCATCCGGAACTTCCGCGGCTCAAGCAGAAACTTCTGCAGGCCGGCGCCTCCGCCGCGCTCATGTCCGGATCAGGATCTGCGGTCTTCGGACTCGCCAGCTCGAAGGCGCATGGGGAGCAAATTCTCACTCAGGTCCAAAAGACATATAATCAGGCCTGGCTCGTGCACACACTTTAAATTTCAAAGCTTTTTCGTTTTATTCCCGGGTGGTGTAATGGTAACACACATCCCTTTGGAGGATGTATTCCTGGTTCGAATCCAGGCCCGGGAGCCACTCTTCATGGGTAATCGACAAAAGCCATCCTGGTTCTGGTCCGCCGTTTTCCTTCTTCTCATTCCTTTGGCCTGGCCGCATCTGTTTTTTAAAGCTCAGGTGCCTGTGGACGGCAATGTCCTTCGGCTTTTTTATCCAAACTGGACTTTCCTGCATGCCCATCCTCCCGCCTTGTGGTCCTGGCCCTTATGGAACCCTTTCCGCAACATGGGAGAACCGTTCTTGGCCGATCCACAAAGCCTGGCCGCGTATCCCCCGATGTGGCTGCTCTGCCGTCTGTCGAGTTATTTAAATTTCACACGGTTCTGGATCCTGGGGCACAGCCTCCTGGCTGCATTTTTCATGAGAAAATGGCTGTTTCGCGTCACACAGGATGATATCGCCTCGCTTGCCGCTGCGGCTGTTGTGACCTTGAATGGATTCTTCATGGCTCATGGAACTCTCCTGAATCATTTTGCTTCCGCCGCCTATGTTCCAGCGGTGTTCTTTTTTTTCGAAGGTGCTAATCTTGCCGGTCTTGCCGCCGCACTGGCTCTGCAATGGCTGGCGGGATTTCCGCCTTTCAGTCTTTTGACCGGGTTCGCCTTACTGGCCTGGGCACTCTTCGCCAATTCTTCCCGGAGGATTCTGTTATTTAGAAGCGTCGGCGTGGCCATTGGCCTGGCGGCGTTTCAGGTTC
>Ga0182027_10001377_pt1 | contig 40790 bp, 44 predicted proteins | sample 712E1DmetaG_FD_121300 | JGI IMG/M metagenome (GOLD analysis project Ga0182027, IMG submission 121300) | Permafrost microbial communities from Stordalen Mire, Sweden - 712E1D metaG (Illumina Assembly) | ecosystem: Environmental > Terrestrial > Soil > Wetlands > Permafrost | place: Sweden...
GAATATGAAAGAGGAATAAGAGCCGCTATGCGCGTAACTACCTTTTGTGCTACGAGTAGCTGGCACGTCGGCGGATACACCGTGCTTGTAGAAGAGATGCCTGTAGTAATTTTCAATTCGAAGGTGATTACGGGGCCGGACGATAAATTTGAACTTACTCTTCTGCACGAGCTAATGCATACAGTTACTGAATTTGGAGATAAAGATCCGAATTCTTTGGACGAGGCGAAGCACGACATCCTCTGTTACGCTCTTCTCGGCATTCCGATTCCCGGCGATCACTGGATGTGGGCAAAATATCCTGATCTGAAGGACAAATTGTTGTCGCTCTCTGCGGACGACGAGACTGATAAGGATACGGGAACGGTGGAAAAATAATAAGGAGATTAAGTAATAGATCGCCGCCGCTATGGTTTACAATCAAAAAGGGACAAAACTTATGAATGTGGAGCTAACTAAGCTGAAAGAACTCAATCAACTAGGTGTCGTCACGGCCCACAACAACGGCCCGACGGCTGATTTGGTGATACAATTGTTCGAAACAAAACCAGCGATTTGGCATGCCGAGCTTCTCGAACATGATGTCTACGGCGTGACCCACTATTCCATTCCGACCATAGTTGCGACGGAAAGAGATGGTGAACACATCGGGGAAAATGATATCAGGAACACGATAGAGATTCTGGAAGAGCATTTTTATGCTTGTGATGCAATAAAGATCCAAGGAGGACAGGAGTTTGGAGGAAGATTTGAGAATCGACCTCCGCTGATATTTTTATGGTGGGACTGAGAATGATTGGACGGCAATGACATTAGACGAATTTCAGAAACTATTTTTAGAATCGATGACCCTTTCAGAGGGGACGCTGAACCTGTATGCCATCACTTTTAAGAATTTGATCGGGATTGTTGGCGGATTGAATATTGAAGAGCTGACAGCGTTGAATTGGGAGAAATACAAGAAGGTTCGCTCTGCAAACGTAAGTCCGGTCACAACCAATATCGAACTACGATGCTTAAGGGCAGCGATGAATAGAGCCGTAGACTGGAAACTATTGGCGATGAATCCGTTTTTTCGGCAAAAGCTTTGCCCGGTTCCTGAATCAGTTCCTACGTTTTTCTCGATTGACGATTTTGAAAAGCTGATCCAAGCTATTCGGGATGTATGGTTCAGGTTGCTAGTCATTGTGGCCGTTCTCACGGGAATGCGTCGCTCGGAGATTACAAATATTAGATGGTGTGATGTTGATTTTGCTCAAAACACCATCCGGATCCAAAGTAATGGTGATTTTAGGACAAAGGCAGGTAAGCGGCGCGTTATTGCAGTCGGGGCAACGGTAATGAAGATCCTCAGCGACCTCCGACCTGCGACTGTCGATAACTCACAGTATGTTTTTACGCTTAAAGGAAAACAAATCACGCCGGCGCTACTAACAAAGAAGCTAAAGAAAGCTGTAAAGGCTTCGAAAGTTGAAAACCAACGCCTACATTTTCACTCACTACGTCACACCTTTGCAAGCTGGCTCGCTCAGAAAGGAACCAGCATCTACGAAATTCAAAAGCTCCTCGGGCATACCGATATCAAAACAACTCAAATCTACGCACACCTCCTTCCGAACGAACTGCATAAAACTGTCAGCCAACTTGAGGGGATGGTAGAGTTACATTAGGCAAGTCTTTACTTTTCTCGTTAAACCCTATTCGGATCTTGTTCACTTCTTCGTGTAAACCACTCCCCGATAAATGCGAATATACTTCAGTCGTCTTCACGCTCGTGTGGCCAAGCAGCTCCTTGACTGCATATATTGAGACTCCATCTTGCACAAGCCAGGAAGCGAAGGTATGGCGAAGTGAATGAAAGTGAAGGGTAGGTTCACGGATACCGCAGTTCTTAAGTATGTCTTTAAATTTGTGGGACATCCAATCTCCTTCCACCTGTTTGCCATTTAGCGAGAACACGAAAGATGACGACTGCTCCTTCGCCTTTTGTCGGAGAATATAGAGCGCATTATCGTTCAACGGCACAACCCGACGCCTACCGTGTTTTGTTTTGAATGTTGCGTCACTCTCTATCGTAAGCACTCTATTCTTTAGATCGATGTTTTGCCACCTTAAGTTAGAGATTTCTCCCCTGCGCAACCCAGTGACCACAGCAAAGATCACGATTTCCTTTAGCCAAGTTTCTTCGATCTTATTGATGACGATTTGGAAGTCTTCCTTTGTGAAGAAGATCGGGACACTCTCCGGAACGGAACACATAGGTTGTCGCGAAAATGGGTTACTTTGAATGAGCTTCCAGCGGAGCGCTGTGTTGAATGTTGCTTTAATGGTTCGAAGTTCAATGTTTACTGTTGCAGCGGCAACCTGCTTGATACGAGTAGTCTTATACGTGTCCCAGTGTTGAGGCGTCAAAGCTGATATGGGAAGGTCATTGATGATTGTCTGAAGATTTCGGAGAGTTCCATCATAGATTTCAAGCGTTCCTTTTGCAAAATTCAATTTGGCATAAGCCAGGAATTCTATGACGTATTCGGAGAGCCTGAGAGGCTTTGCGCTTGGAGAAGGATCAATCTTGAATGCCTGAAGAAATTTCAGGGCATCGCTTTTAAGTTTGGAGCGAGTCGATTTGCGTTTCCGCTTTCCATCATCGGAGTTATAATAGATATACCAATATCCGTTTGGATCTTTGGCGAGAAACATGACATGCCTCCTCATTGAGGCAGACAGTCACGTCTAAAGTCACGTCTGGTTGCTTCTGGTAGGAAAAAATGCGTTTTCTAGTGTGCCCAGCGAGAATCGAACTCGCAACCCCCAGCTTAGAAGGCTGGTGCTCTATCCAGTTGAGCTACGGGCACGCTGAATTTAGATTGTTTTGACCACTTTTGTCTGTACCGAAATCACACGAGCACTCAATTTTGACCCTTTTATGTTAAAGAATTGTTACACGAATTATAGGGTAGTGTACAGCCACCTAGGCTGGTGTTACTATAATGTAACAAATCCGGTGGACGCTTTCAACTTTAAATCCCAGATCATGTTCTTGACTTTTTGTTTCGGATACATACTGAAGAAAAGATTTTTCATTTTGCACTTATACCTGACTGAAAAAATTTCATTTGAAATTGTCCTAGAAATTTCTTAAAGTAAACTAACCCCTAGAAACGGTGGCTCTGCTGCCGTCCCGCGATATGGCCAGATAAATCTTCGGCCGCGCAGAATCCAATTTAAATTTTTATTCGTCTGGAGCAATTATTTAGGCGTTCAGCCACGTACGATTGTTCTAGACGGTATTGAATACTAAAACAAAACACTATGAACACTAACGCAACGCTCGAAATCGAGTACAAAAAATCATCGGTGGCCATCGACCCCGAAGGAGTCAATTGGCTCCAAATCGTTGAAAACTTAAAAGCACTCGCGAATACCGCTCTTACTTATACAGTAAAAGTAAGCACAGAATACATCGGCCGTGGAGATATGAATGACCCGGATGAAATAATTGACTCCACGCTATATTACGGTATTGGTGCTGTATTAGAAACCATTTCAGATTTTGAGCATCTGGGGATGCCTGAGGATCTTGTTGAAAGAGTCCGAAGTTTCTACCCTCTGCAAACGACGCGCGAAGACATCATCAAACTCCTGCCCCAAAAAATAAAGCAATTGAGATCAGATGCAATTCGTCGCAGAGCACACCGTGCCCAAGCAGAAAAAGAAACACTGAACAACGCTGTGAGGTAAAACCTATTATGAATACCTATCCAACGCAAGATTTTTATCTAACTGCGTTCTTGGCAGCCACAGGCATCCCGATCCACAACTTTTGGCGGGATGCTGGGTTGACCACGTTCGAGTTCGAACGAACAGACAAGCTCCTTGAGCTTGTACGAGAGTATTATGCCGATGAAGCACAATTTTCACCGATTCGCTATGGCAACTCTCTTAAAAATTTAAAATGTCTTATTCACTCTACACACAATGGAAACCCAAACACAAACAACTTCAGGCCAGCAAGATGAATTAAATGCTGAGTTAAATGGCCAGACCATGTCTGGAACACTCGACTCGATACAAATATCGTTTGCGACTAATATCCGCATTACAAAAACTTCCATCAAATCCCTAGGCTGGATTGTAGAACAAATCCGCACGTCAAAGTATCTCCAAGAAAAGATCGCCGTTATTCGTTCAGAGTCTTCCTTGGAAAGAAGGCAAGAGCTGAAGAAAGAGCTGCTGCCATATTTTTCTACAGCACTGTTTCATGATGGAATCCGTGGAAACAAGTTTTTTAAACAAACTCGCTTTCTATTGATAGATATCGATCATGTCCAAGATAGACTCAATGAAATCGGAACAAGACTACGAAAAGATGATGAGGTATTCATGTCCTTCCTGTCGCCTAGTGGTGATGGTTTCAAGGTTATGTTTGCGCTGGATCGGGAAGCATCAAATGAAGACGAATTCAGGACAATTTACCAGCATCTTCGCACGATTGTTAAAGAACGATTCAGGGTTGAAACTGATAATACGTTTGACCCAGCGCGAGCATGCTTTTTGTCTCATGATCCAGACCTGCACCTCAACGAGTATTGCCGCCTTATTTCTACGGCGAAATATATAAAACCTCAACCTCAGCAGCCTGACAAAAAGACCTTCAAAGAGCTTCTATCGACTAAAAGCCCCGGTGATAGAACTCCTACGCTTGCAAGTCAGGTTGGTACATATATCAAAAGGGGCATTGTAAGAGACGAAGCCATTGAAATGTGTCGTTTGTGGAATCAAGGGAATGTGCCTCCTCTTCCCGAAGAAAAAGTGGCGGCTACAGTCGACGATATGTATGACAGATATGATATTGCCTCTAGTAAATTACCGGTCCAATTTTTTGAACGAAATGACAGCTACTACAAAAGAATTGGAACGAAAGACAAACCAAACGATGTGATGGTTACATCGTTCATCATGAAACCAAAAGAACTGTTAGTCCTTGAGAATAATGATTGCTTGGTGTGCGATGTCACAAGTTCGCAAGGATATGAGTACAAGGACGTACTGATTGAGAGTGGCGATTGGCACAGCAAACAGAAGTTGCTCAAAGCCATTGGCCATCAGGATTGCGTTTGTGTGGGATCGGACAACGACCTTCAGGCGTTATGTGCATATATTAATCTGCGGGTGCCCCTAAGGAAACAGGGAACAAGAGTTATCGGTTTGCATGATGGCATTTGGGTCGTGGAGTGGATGAATATCAGTTGCAGGGGAATATCAACAGAACCTTCGATTGTACCGTACGACAAAGGCAGCGGGGCTTTTTACCACAAGATAGGATATGATGTTCTCACTGAAAACGAGACCCATTCTCTGGTGAAGAGCTTTTATCAAGATATAATGAATATCAACGAAAAGAAAGTCATCCTACCACTAATAGGCTGGACGTTTGCGACTCCTGTGAAAGAGATCATACGTGAACAACTCGGTTCATTCCCTTCATTATTAGTTCACGGTGGTCAGGGAAGCGGGAAGACAAGCACGGCAAAAATGATAATGCGGCTGGTCGGCTATAAGAATCCTGTACCAAATAAATGTGATATGAGGCCATTCCCGATGCTGAAGAACCTTTCGTCAACAAATGGTATTCCGCAGTTTTATGATGAATTCAAACAATCGGATATGAGGGATGATGCAGTAGAAAGTCTTCTGCGGTACATCAGGGAAATCTATGATGGTGAGATGGAGCAAAAAGGCCGTGAAGATCAAACAACGATTGATTACGAGTTGCTTACACCGATGGCAGTAATGGGTGAATGGAATATCAGCCAACCGGCCATCCGAGAGAGATCTCTCATGATTCGGTTTTCTGATTCTGTTAAGAAGAAAAAAGAGATGCGGGAAGCATTCCAGCGTCTCTGGGATCTTCCACTTGAGGGGTTTATGCCACGGTACATTGAGTTTTGTTTGACTCAGGATGTGCGGGGACTGCTGTCTCAATCGAAGGATTACATCGAACGGTGCTTTGAGAATCGGACCGTTGCACCCCGCATTGTGAACAATCTGGCTGTAATGCACTTGGGACTTGTTCTGTTTCAGGAGTATGCACTTCACTGTGGATTACAAATGCCACAAATAGACCCGTCGAAATTACTTGAGGAACAACTGCAGGAGATAACAGGTACAGACTCGGGTATGGTCCGCTCATCTGTAGATCAGTTAATTGAAGAACTCGGTATCATGTGGCAGAAGAACGAGAAGCAAATTGTTAGTGCTACCCCTGGGTACGAGCCGAGTGTCAGGCAGATGCCTTGGTGGACGGTTGCGAAAGTTGACGGTAAAGATGTCATTGCTATTCGGTTCAATAAGGTGTTCCCAGAGTTTAAGGAGTACGCCCAAAGGACGCATTATGAGGGAGACCTTCTGGACAAGGAATCGTACCTGAAGCTCTTCAAGGAGTGCGAGTACATTGTTGCAACAAATCATCCCGTCGATTTTGATGGTAAGAAGCAGAGATCGTTATGCATCGGCATTGAGAAGGCCAAAGCGGTTGGTATTGATCTTGAGGGTTTTGGGGTCGAATAAGTTACAGCTGTTACAGTCTTGTTACACCAGGTCTGTAACTGAAAAGACTTAAAAACATTAAGAAATAATGAAGAAATGAAGGATGTTACACTTGTTACACTAAATTGAGTATACCTTTCCATAATGATTGATTCTCTATATGAACTCTCTCTATAGATACAAATGCCAAAGGGGTGGGTATGTGAATTACGTGTAACATGTGTAACATTGTAACATTTTGATGGAAGGATGACAAGAATGGAAAATATGTTACCGAAGGAATTTCGTAAACCTGTACCGAAATTTACTCGAAAGTGGCTCGAAGCGGCCAGGCTGGAAGCCCGAATGAAAGATCCTGGCGACTGGGAGTTCGTGGGCCGTCCAGCTTTGCCACCAAGGACCGAAAACCTGGATCCAGCATGAGCAATCTTCTTTAGCCGTATTACCAGGATTAATAAGGAATCCCATATAATTGCCGATTCCGGGGCAATTTTTGACCAAATGAATATATGAACACAGACGACATAGTAATCAAAATGATTTTCGACAAGACGCTTAAAGAAAACTCGCGCATGACCACACAAGGACTTGGCGTTAAGAGTGGCAAAAAGGTACAGGAAGTAGAACGCCAAAAGCTGGAAGCACCATTTGCGGAATTTCAGATGGCCTTCAATTATCTAAGATCCTTTCCAAGAACAGACGTGTTTAGGAAACGATGTGAAGTTCACGCAGCCGATCTTCTGAAATATTACGACAAATCAATCACACCTGGTACAGTCGCACTTGCAGGCCGTGCATTGGGGATCAGAGTTCGAAACTTCCAAGGAACTAAGATCAGTATGTTCGATAGGAATAAAAAAGAAATGTTCAGGGATTTAAAAGTTGAAGATTGCATCGGAAGATATTGCGGCAGACTGATTGCCGGTTCCGGCGGCCGCTAGGGCTCCTCACCGATTTGTTGTATTTGAACAGAGGTTATGTTTCTGTTGCTGTGTTTTCCATTCGTTCTTCTGATGCCTCGGGATCGATGATTTGGCCATCTATTTGGTGCTTAAAAACACCTTTTACTCTTAGATGCTTAATTGCGCTGGACACAAGTTTATTAGCACCGGTGTAACCATGTAACCGCAAGAATTCTTCACCCCAGATAATGACAACCTTTCAAACAATACCGTTATCCTAACACGTGCGGTATAACAATAAAAAAACGGCCCTGAAGACGGGGCCGTTTGTGTGAAAAAGGGGAGATAAATGTCCAAGCCCCTTAGAATTGAAGCTTTCGGCGGACACCGCGATTGTCTCTGATTTCAATTGATAACTCGTCAGAACTTTCTGTAGGAATTCCTATAAACATATAAGGAGAAGGCATCGGCTCTGGATTTGGGATTATTAATTTATCACAGTCATCTATTAGTTTGTCTGATAACAGGTTTTTCTTTGACTTCTTGTTAAGTGTCTGTTTCCTTATTCTATACACATATAATTTCAATTCTGCGATACCCACCGTTAGTTTTTGAAAATCTCTCATGATGTTCGAAGGATCTAATAGCCATTCCGATTCACAGATAAGAACGAGTTTCTTAATAGGATGTTCACCTGTTTTTTTATAGTCTAATTTAGCTTGTTTAGCCCATACAACATCCCAAAGCCATTCTCCCCAAGCTACTTTGTTCCCTATACCTCCTGCATATACCGAGTATTTCTGTTGATGCCCAATTTTGAATAAGACATGCTTAATCTTTCGTGTCCACTCGGATGCATTCCGAGGGCGTCTCCCTATATTATACAATTCGCGAAATTGTAGCCCGATATTCTCTAGCTGTTGTTTTTCCATATTTCAATCTCCTGTAGACATCTAATCTCAGAGAATAGTAATTATTTTTGAACAACAATATTCTGTATCTTTCGCCCGTAATGTAACGTATCTGATGTCAAATCGCTATCGTGGAAAAATAATCAATGGACCGAAATAAAGAACGCCGCCAAACAGAGATCATAGCACTAATCCAGCATACAAAGGAAACAGTATTTATGCCTGATCTTTGCTCTAAATTCCATGCCGAAACAGCAACGATCAATAGGGATCTAAATGAACTGCGAAAACGCGGTGTAATCATTCATAGCATCAAGAAACGGTTTCGCCTTCTTGGGGAGCTTACAGAAAAGAAACTGCAGTACCTTGGAAAGGAGAAAACTCGTGTGAAGCTGCAGATCTCTGAGTGGTGAGAGGTTTTCACAGAGAAGCCTTTTTCCAACACACCGGGAGCGCGATTAAAGCAGGGATGGGATTATTCCTCAGCCTGAAACCGTTTAACAGACTCACAGTCAGCTTATTGCGTTTAGGCGAGAACTGAATCGTTTTCCTAAAAAATCTATCCGCGGACACTTCTCACCAATCTCGTGCGTCCACTAACAAGGCTTCATTTGGCTGATATGTGTCGACTTCAATTTTGCAAAATCTGTCATACACATTCCACTTCCATTTTTTTAAATCGGACAATCCGACCTTTGTCTCTCCTACCTCACCCCTCTTCTGCCTGACCAACTCCTTTAACTTCTCAACGCCCATACCGTTCCATGTTCTTACCAATTCATCAAATCCACTTGGAATATTCGGCGCGGCTACTGCAGGTTGGACGATTGGCTCCAGCGGGAATTGAAAATCGTCGTGCTCCCCCGCCTCTGGGCCTCCCCTATCTGATTCTGCATAGTTCAAACAAGTTTTTCTTACTTTTTGAAGTCTTATTGGATCATAACCTTGTTTGAATTTGAAGGCTGCATACGCCGCTTGACAGAAAGCCAGAAGTAAGTGATCGGGCGTCTTAAATGTCTTGTCGGGTTTCACCTCCAGACAAATAAAATGATCGCTCTTATCGAACAATACGAAATCTATTGCAGGATCACCGAAGTGATCCTTTGTATTTATTTTCCAATCGGCGGGCATTAAACTCTCGGGGAACATCAATTCCCAACAGACGAGATAACTTTGATACTTTCCAATCGCCAAAGGCTTTGCGTCGCTCTTTCGCCATTTTTTGGAAAGGTGTTTCTGCCACTCGTGTTCATCCTTGAATTCTTGTTTCATAGGGAGTCCTTTCAGTTGCCATGGTTCCGGGTACTTATATCTTTATACGTTGCGATTTTCGTTTCATCATGTGACGCTACACGAAAATCTATTCGAACTTCTGTAAATATTCATAGATCATATCCCAATCTTGGTCGCCATAATGCTTTTCCAAATCTTTAAATTCAACGATATAATCGATCTTATAATCTTGCTTCTTTTCTTCAAGTATTTCTTTTAGACTTCCTGGAATCAAATATAATAATTTTACTTCCTTGATGCGCTCCAGCTTATCCGCTATTTGTTTTCTGAGATAGTCATATTTTGTTTTGTGTCGGGCCCTTCGGTTTTTTGCATCCAGAACTAACTTAATCGATTTAACAAATCGATCAACTGATTTTACATCGCGATACGCCTTCAATTGCTTAATAAGCGAGGTGGGATTTCCTTGCCTTTCAGTTTTTAATTCGACTAGTAAAGCTTTTCCCCCTTTTTTATTGACTAGTAAGTAGTCAATATTTGTGCTCAATTTAGAACCCCTTTTCACTAGCGGAACCTCAATTGAAACGAGATTAAATTCCTCTCCAAGCTTTTCCGGACACTATTTTTTCTATATATAGTGCAATAAGTGCAGAAATAGCTCGTTCATTTTGAAATTTCGGAATTAATCGAAACTCATCGAGCTTATCTAAATACTTCCTGAGAAACATTCGAAGTCTCCTTCTGATTTTTTCGAAACCGGATCAATCTGATCGTAATAGAATAACTTGTCTTAACGACTTATCACTCATTCGAGCCCGCATCATTTTTACTCGTCACTAGTTCTCTTTAAATTCGAAATCCAATTATTTTGTAATCACGCGTTAAGGTAGCTAATTACTCAACAGTTGTCAAAGCTCTAAGGCCAAGGCTAATGGCAGGCACCTAATTCGAAAACTTCATTTCACTTTAAGATTTCGATAGCCTACCGTGACTACAGTGCAAGAAGCGAAAATACTGGTTTATCCTGCAAACCCAATTTTCTTCCGATCAAATTCGGGAATATTATAGAAACCATTTTGCTGCTCACTAATGATTTGATTTACGTACAATTCATTGAGCAATGTCGGATTATGTCTATCGATTAGCTCCAAATGTTTTACCAAATTACAGATAAATGCACCTGTTACTTTCTTTTCTTGGAGCAATACGAGCATACCGTTATCGAATAATCGTAACACTTTGTCGTTCTTGGTTTTGCTCTTGATCAAATCGAAATAAGAACTCTGATTGATTTGATCTACGTCGATTATCATATCAAATCTTCCGGGTCTGCTTGCGGCAAGATCCACCATCTTTTTATCGTTTGTGGTCCCTAAAAAGAAGAAGTTAGTGTCGACAAACCCGTCCATTTTTTGAAGAAATGCTGCTAATACGCGTGATTGCGTTCCATCCTCGCGAGTGCCAGTCATAAGATCGATATCGTCAATGCAGATAACAACTGGGGAAAAGATTTTTGTAAGGTCAAACAGTTTGTCGATCCTTGTTTCGCTTCCGTTTGTAAAAATAAATGTCGCCTTTCCCTTGCAAGTATTTGCTATGGCCCGAATGATCTTGGTTTTTGCGGTTCCGGGTTTTCCAGAAAAAAGATAGCGGAGAGATTTCTTATCGGTTTCAAAATTACAAAGTGTCTTCACAAACAGTGAAATGCTCTCATTGATATGAGCGGGAAGGAACAGTTCGGAAAGTGAGTCCGTAAAACCTGGTATAGGTTTTATATCAATTTCAGTGTTTGCGTTTTCACTGCTGGGCACAGCTTCCAAGGCGGAGTTGTTGTAACTTGAGGCTGCAATGGCTCCTTTTTTTATGTGAGAAAGAAGGCCGCTTGTGAATCGAGCGCCTTCGCCCGTTCCTTGAGCCTGGAGCATAAAATAGGTGTTCTCATCATATCGCTTGAATTTGGACACGCAGACCTGATAGAGCTTCTTACAATATTGCACAGTCGCAAGAACCACCCCGTCGTTGATATGAATCTCGCTACCATTCTCATCATCACTGGCAGTTGGCAGTTTCAAATAGAAATAATCATGAAACACTCCGGCAGTCATGGAGACGATCTCTAATTGGCCGTCCTTTACCTGTTTGTTAGCAAGTTTATAAAGATAGGTTTTGGCAAATTCATAGATAAAGATATTTACGTCTTCCGAAGTGAAAGTAGGAGTTGACGCTGAGGTCTGAAATTTTCGTCCCATATACCTTTCTCATGCTATGGAGTGAGGTAAGACAATTATCGTTCAAAGTTCACGTTTTCGAGTGATATAAGTTGCTAATTGAATCCCGGTGATTGCGATTGGTGCTCCTGTTGCCGGTAGAAACCCTCAAATGATTCTTTGATCCGGCTGGCCAGGTAATCTCTGTTTACGAGTTGCGGCTCGATAGCTTGGACAAGTTCTAAATGTTTCACAAGATTGGCAATGAATGCGCCGGTGACGTTCTTATTCTCTAATTGATTGAGAATCCAATCATCGAAAAGCTGGAGGACTGCGGGATTTGTAGTCTTACTTTTAACCAAAGAGAGATACTGCTCCGGTTCGATACAGCCTATGTCGAGCACTGCGTCAAAGCGGCCCGGGCGGCTTGCGGCATAATCGACCAATCGTTTGTCATTTGTGGTAGCCAGCAAGAAGAGTTCGTTTTGCGTAAACCCGTCAAGTTTCTGTAGAAAATGTGCGAGAAGAGAATTATGAAACCCTTCTTCTCGTGATCCGGTCATCATATCGATATCGTCAATGCATAGAACCACGGGCGAGAAAAGATTTGCGAAAGCGAACAATGCCCCTATGCGATGATCGCTTCCATTTGTGAAGATAAAAGTTGCATCTCCCGAACAGCTGTTCGCAATGGAGCGGATGAGTTTTGTTTTCGCGGTTCCTGGCTTTCCGGATAAAAGGTAACGCAAGGTCTTTTTAAAGGTACGATATTCCTTCAATGCTCTTATAAAATAGTCGATATCCCTCCTTACCCGTGCCGGGAGGTAAATGTCTTCGAGACTCTCCTCGCCATTTACTTTAAGCCGGTGCACCTCGTTGATCGCTTCATCCGTCAAGGTGAGGCTTGGTGGACCGATTTCTAGGCGTGCGTTCCTGAATGGGGAGTGTTGAATAGCCTCCTTCAATATAGTATCCAAAACTTTTTGAGGTTCGAACGATTTTGTGTTCAGACCCTGTACAAAGCAATCGTATTCGACCATGCCGCCCATAACTACATCCCAGAAACAGGAGACATCATAATCCTCTCCGTTGAAGGATATAGTAGACATGATACTCATGTCGGTGACACGGACGAATTGTCCGTCTAGGTCATCCGAGACCGTGATAGACTTCGAGCGGTGCGAAAACGAATCTGATGAAGCAACCAGTCGTAAAACGGCGATGTGATCGGACGAAATGTTTCGGCGAAAGAGGCGATAGAGGTAGGATTTCAGGAAATCATAATGAAAGAGGGATAATCTTCTTTCGGCGCATGTAAGACCGCTGGGGCCGATTAATCCATGATGATGATATTGCCTCACGTGGAATTCTCCTTTCGATAGTGCTGCCAAGATAACACCATGATGAGGAACAATTCATATCATGACATGAGGAAAATAGCTACTCCCGCACTTCGTAGTTCTTAAGCGTTTGTTGAGCCAGCTGAATGACTCGTTCGCGAAGCTCCGGTGGGTCCAACACTCTTATTCCTGATCCCCGTGCGACAACCCACCCGGCAACCTCGTCAAGGTTTGGAACGCCCGCCTCCAGAATTGAAGTGCCGTCATCATTCGAGATCAAGTTCTGAGTTTCCGTAAACATCCGATGGTTTAGCCGCGCAGACCACGCCTTGTTGAGCAACAATCTGATACGATAGTTGGGGGCTCCGAGCCAACCCTGCCACATGTTTAAGAACATCCCTTGCAGTTTCTCTTTCGGGATTTTTTGAAAAGTCTTGTTCGTCCGAACCATTCGCCGGATCTTTGAGAGAATATACTGTTTCGGAATCGAATCATTAAGCGCGAGAACCCGCCATTCATCATCCGCTTGGAATAGCATCATGGGCCCGATCAGTTGGTTTTCGTCGATCTTGCCCCGCTCTTTCTCATAGTCGATCGCAACGAGCTGACTCTTCTCGATTGCACACTCAAGGACAATAATTAAATGAAGAGCCTTTTCCTTTGCTCGTTTCACCAGTAACGCCGTGGCGCGATCATAGCTGTTAGGCGAGTAGCAGTAACCAATATACTGAGTGATGAAATCGCGCAACAGATGCGGCTCAATCGGAGAAGTTACCTTCATCGCTCTGTGAACCGAATGAATGTCGATTCCGTAAGAGCGCAGCGTTGTCGTATCTCGGCCTATAGTTGCTTCTTCGTAGCCTAAGATATCCTGTAGGTCCGCTGACGTGTAATTTTCGTCCGACAAGCAAAAGCCAAGCAGTTCTACTTGACGTTTGAAAAGGGCTTTGTCTGGGAGGGAAGACTTTTTGCCGGCCATATTGAACCCAATGATTGCTCGTTGTGATTGGTGATTTGCTTTTGTGTCCAACAAAGTGCGCTTGCAGAGCAAATCTACGTTTTAGTCGCATGAAAGTAAACAATCGTAAGTCTGAGAACAATCATTTCATGATTACACTCCAACGGATCAGAAAAACTATCTTGTGGTCAAATACACATCAAGGCATCATATGAATAGGGTTATCGGAGAATTTATTGGAGGTTCGGCGAGGATCTGGGAAAAAAGAGGAGAACGAATTGTCGGAGGCCTGCAGCTTGAGAATGGCAAAGAGGTATGGTTTGAAGATGCGTATGTGGGCGAGTTTTCTAGCAATCTTGCCCTAACCGACAACGGGGTCAGGATGGGTTACATCAATAGAATGGGGGAGCTTGTCATTCCGATGAGCTTTGAAATTGCAGATGACTTTTCCGAAAAGCTGGCCTTTGTCTCCGATCTTCAGAAAACCTGGCTCATTGATACAAGTGCTGACATCGTTCACGAGTTTGATGAATCATTCGTTACCGGTCAATTTTCGGATGGACTTGCGCGTATATCTAGGATACCTAGTCAAGGAAAAGGAGAAAACCGTATCGATGGCTTTGTCGACAGAGTGGGAGAATGGGTGATACCGTGCGTATACGAAAAGCAAATAGAAAAGGCCTTTGAGTTTGTTGATCCTGATGATATATTCTCTGAAAGTCTTGTTCGTATGGCACAATCTGGAAAATATGGATTTCTTGATAAAAAAAATCGCTGGGTTATACCACCGGAATATGATTGGTGCTCGCGATTCTCAGATGGTCTTGCGGCGGTGCGCATGCGCAGTGCATATGGCTATATCAATCGGGAGAACGAGCTTGAATTGCCGCTCGGTTTTGATTGTGCTTCAAGATTTTCACAGGATCTTGCAGCGGTTTCAATCCATGGCAACTGGGGGTATATCGATAGGAAGGGAAACCTGCAAATGGAAACGCGATATCAATGGGCGGCTCCATTTCTAAATGACACTGCGGCCGTTTGTCAAAACAACAAATGGGGATTAATCGATGGGCATGGGATCTGGATTGTTCTGCCCCAGTATGATGCCATCAGACCATTTGTTGAAGGCATATGCGAGTTTAAGCTCGGACAGAGAACCGGTAAAAGAGACATATATGGCAATGAGGTTATCGGGCAAACCGAAACTCCCCGTGGTTTTGCCGATATGAATTGATGTATTCGCGATGAAACAGATAGAGAGGAGAAGTGTCAATGCATTGATATTACATTGCGGAATAATGATATTGACCAACACTGCACTACTTATAACCAAGACGACGAAAGCATATGTCTAACCGCGAAGTTCTTATCTCAAAATCGAAATATCTCAATGGACTGCAATGTCATAAGCTGCTCTGGTATTATTACAATGCAAAAGACAAGATACCTGAAGTTAGTGCAGGCACACAGGCTATTTATGATCAGGGGACATTGGTCGGCGAATTTGCAAAGAAACTCTATCCTGATGGAATAGAAATCACTGCGGAGTATCATGACTTCGACAAAATCTTTAGACAAACTAGACAAGCACTAGAAAAACGCAAGCCGATTTTTGAGGCCGGATTCGCCTACAAAGGTGCATACGCACGTGCTGATGTACTTGTGCCCATAGAGGAAGACTCTTGGGATATCGTTGAGGTGAAGAGCTCTACTGAAGTGAAGCCTGTCCACTGCCATGACCTTGCACTACAAAGGTACGTGATCGAAGGAGCCGGATTGAAAATCAGGCAGACCTATATCATGCATATCAATACAGGCTATCTTCGTAAAGGGGAAATTGAACCCAGGGAATTATTCACTCCGAAAAACGTCACAAATCAAGTGAACGAGTTTCTCCCTTCTGTTGAAAAGAGCCTCCAAGAGATGCGCAAATCTATCGTCCTAAAAAATTCGCCGGACATCTCGATAGGCCCTCATTGCTCAGATCCCTATGGTTGTCCGATGCAGGAAATCTGTTGGGCGTTCCTGCCGGAACACAATATTTTCACATTGTATCGCTTTAGTGACAAGGTTGCTTTCGAATTGTTGAAGCAGGGGGTTCAGAAGATCGTAGATTTGGGTGCAGATGTTCAGATGTCCGCATCGCAATTGATCCAAAAAGAGTCCGTTCGATCGGGGAAGCCATACGTTGATAGGAAAGGTATCGCCGATTTTCTGACTAGGCTGAAGTATCCTTTGTATTTCTTGGACTTTGAGACAATAAACACCGCTATTCCTCTGTTTGACGATGTGCATCCTTTTGCACAAGTGCCGTTTCAGTTCTCTTTGGTGATCCAGGAGAAGCCGGAATCAGCGCCAGTCGAAAAAGCATTTCTTTCTGACGGGAAAGAAGATCCTCGCCATATAATACTTGACCAGCTTGGGGATTACCTGGGTGAAAGCGGGTCTATAGTCAGTTACAATGCCGGCTTCGAGAAAATGATACTGCGGCAGTTATCCGATGTTTGCAAAAATTATGAAGGCTGGTTAAGCGCCATAGAACCAAGATTCGTGAATTTATTGGAACCCTTTCGCTCGTTTCAATATTACAATCCCGCTCAGAAGGGTAGTGCGTCTATGAAAGAAGTCTTGCCTGCTTTAACTGGAAAAGGGTATGATGCTTTGGCAATTCATGAAGGGTCAATGGCAAGCTCGGAGTTCTTAAGGGTGACATTTGGTGAAGCCAATTTACATGAAAAGGAAAAGGTCAGGAATCAGTTACTCGAGTATTGCAGACAGGATACAATGGGAATGGTGGAAATCCTTCAGAGGCTTAAGAGTCTGTGATGTCGAGACCAATGCCCGACGAGGAATTCAACGCGGCGAAAGCGATTATGAATCCGCTCACTACTTATATGCACTGCAAAGTTGTGGACGAGTGAATAGCACGCAAATATTCAACGGCGAAGAATACCATCGGGACTACCCGCAAACGCATATTATCTCGGATGCACAGATGTCTCGATCGGCCACCACTTCACTTGTCTCAAGAATCCGGAGCCATTCTGCTGTTGTGCAAAACAGTTGAATATTTTGATTTTTAGCTCTTCCGATTTCTTGTCGAGAAGAACTTTGAACTCCTCCTGACGGACGTTTTCTAGTCTGCGTCTTTCAGGCCGCACATATGTCTCCTGCCAGGTTGGGCTGAACAGAATTGCCCACTGTAGTTCTGGGTATTCTTTTTTGTGTTTTACCACGCTCCGCAAGCACTTCTCAAGCCTTGCCTTCATACCTGTGGCGCTAGCCTGGGCACCAACTTCGACCTCCAACAATCCAACAACAATCGGTTTATCATCTTTCATATAAGCGTATAAATTGTCGGCAACATTTCCCCCTTCTTTTTTCCCTTTCTCTTTTCCCGCATGAACGCCAGTGAGGAGAATTGGATTGTCATATCCAACTTTGGGCCCTTCGTCGAGCCACCATTGACAGAACAGCCCTATAATAGCTTGGTGGTGGTTGCCCGCAATGTGTTCATGAAATCTGTACCGCTCATTGAAGTAATGTTTAACAGATTCGTCAATCGGCATGGAGACCTCCAATATTGTAGCACTGGAACTTAGTCCGCGATTAACCACCCAGCAGATTTTGTGCCAAAGTGTGGTTTAATCTTTTCCCCGGTTGTTGCCTCGCTTCAAAATAGAGACATCGTTTCTTCTTCAAACTTCACCAGTTTCTTAATTTTTCCCGGTTGAGCCCAGTTCATCGTCCCCTCCATTTTCAAAGAAAGAAGATACTCTTCTACCCGCTTGTCTTTAAGCAAACCAAGAATCCTCTTTGCTTCACTCATTGTTTTAACTGGAATAAATGCTTGAAGTGATTGATTCGCCTGCCAACCCCCTTTAAAAATTTTAGGGTGAAATTCTGTTCTACCGTAAGCCTCCCAAACTATTTTGTATGGATAAAAGCTGTAATCACCAACTCCTAGGAGTGACCACCAGTTCCCCCTTTTTATCAAGGCATTTAGCATTACGCCTTTTCTGTTTTCAAGGATTTCTTTATGGCTAATTAAATAGCTTTCCAATTTCTTTTCTCGGCGAATCTGCGACAGCTCAAGTGCCTTGCCATTGGTATTGTAAGGTAACAATACCCACTTTATGGGCGACAAAGATCCATTTTTGAAATTGTGACTTGTAATTAATGGGAAAACATATTTCTTCGGGAGGAGACATTCTGTCACCACCTTGTTTGAAACGGAACAATTGACTTCATCAACTTCAGTATATGAATCAAAAAAGAAAACATGATTTGCCCCACACGTGTTTACACCCTGTCGTGGCACAGAATCTTTTTTGATACTAATGAATTCAAAATTGTCAAAGGAGTTAGATAGTGGATCTGAGAAAACGCTTAATGGGTCCCTTGGATGAAACATCGGTTTTGAAAAGTAATCAACCCATTTCATTTCCTCCCACCTACGGTATGGAACTGGAAAAACCTGTGTAGAATCCCGCTTGAAATGTACTAACCCATATCGGGTTGCAATGCCACTGAAAATATCGGCGTTGTTGAAGTCGTAAATCTTATCTATATAGTAGGGCGTAGAGTTGACCTTGTAAGTCCTAAAATGCTGATTAGCGCCATCGTTTAGCAAAAGCGAAAGCGGCATGAAGAATATCGCTTCCCCCCCCTTCTTCAGATTCTGTTGCATAACCTTCTGAATTACCAGCGCGGCAATATCGATTCGTGATCCTCCCAACAACAGGTCTTGTGAATTGCCTATTAGATCATACGTGAAGAATTTAGGCTTCAATTCTTCCTTGTAGTTGTCGGGGAGATCAACAAAGTTTTGCCATGGTGGGTTACCAAACACAATGTCAAACGATTGCTCATTCTTTAGGGAAAAAATGTCTCCATTAACGAATTTATGTGGTGAGAGCCTTATGCCGTAAGTGCTTTTCATTTTCCTTACACAAGTCTCGAAGCAGCTAGTGTTCATTTCGACCCCGTAAAGGTTGTCTACCGGAAGCTCTTTGAGATTGACTCCTTTCTGTAAACCAAAGGTGATGAGCGCTTCCAACAAATGGCCTTCTCCCATCGTGGGGTCAAATATTGTAGCCCCATTCATCCATTTCGTAAACAGATCAAATTCTGTAATTGCAAAATGTGCCCACTTTAGTGGCGTAAAGACCGTGCCGATTGATAGCAAGTTGAAACCCGCTGTATCTGTTTTCTTCCTCACTGAATTCACCCAGAAGTTTTATCGTAGACTAAGACTGCTTTGCCATTAGCCACTAATTTTTCAATTTGACGATGTCCGAAGCTTTTGTGACCTGCGGTTGATCCCTTTTTTCCTTTTTTCTTTTTTATCTGTTTCATCAAGACTTCTCTTGGGACTCTAATCATCTTCTCGATGGTAAAACCATTTCTCCAAACGCAATAAAAATATGCGCACTTTTGATACTTTGCAATCTTCTTTTTAGACAACCAGTGGAATTGAAATGAGCCTTTGTACTTTCTATCCTTTTTGACTATGGATTTATATTCTACGTGACGGTTATTTCCTGTCAGAGCATCAGCACCCTGAGTCTCTAAGTTAAATCGATGTCCCAACTTTTTAGCGATGAGCAAATCAACATATCTTTCGTTGTAGAGCAGGTTTGGAATGTTCAAGCTATTAGATATGACAACTCCCTTCTTTAGCTCTCTCATAATCCGAGAAATCTTTCTTTTCACGCCGGGATCTGTGCAATCTATGTAATGTGCTTGACCAGTACTCATCGCATAAAACTAAAGTGTTCAAAGTTGTTCTTCTTAAACTCAATTATTGATTGAATTCGCTTATCGGCATCTGCTTTAACTCGTTTGTAGTGTGTAAGTGCTAAATCACAGAAGATTTCAAAAAACTCCGGATATGAGCGTTGCCACTCAATCTCATCCCATACCTGATTGATTGTATAATTCAATCTTACTTGGCCTGTCCCCAAATTTTCTATCCTGTATGTATTGCTGGGCAGAGAGTGAAATGGAGCAATGCGAATATATTCTATATCCCTACTTTCGTTTTTTGTCCCCGATTTGTTATGTCCGAATTCCGCGATGACAAAGATGCCCTTATCGTTCGCCATATACTTCAACAGATTTCCGACGGCACAAACACCGCCGTCAGAATATGAAGTCGTATCAAGGTCTTTAGTCTTTACATCAAACCCGAATAGCTGCCCATCAATCATGCACGCAAAATCAAAGATGGTCCGTCTACCTGGAATCTCTAAAGGTTTGTAGCCAAGGTCCGCACAGATCCTTTGCCAATTCTGCGTTATCCGTTTCTCAATCATCGCTCCGAATGCTCGTGAGTCTTCTCTCTCGGCGATGCCCGACCGAAGCTCCGCAAAGAGCTCGCTAACTTTGTCCTCAATCGAAAGAGAGATACTCTTAAAGTTCATATTGCTAGGTACAATTTAGGTTCGGTCAATATGTCGAGCGTGATGTCAGCACCTTCATCAATGGACTAATATATTCATAACCGTTGCCAATGCCAACAAAGGTTGGTTTCAATCCTACCATAGACCTATTCAAATCCGAGAAATCGGCACATGAAAATCAAAAGGAGAAGAGTTTCAATCCTACCATAGACCTATTCAAATCAAGAAACAGAAACGCCCCATATTAGATACACACAAGTTTCAATCCTACCATAGACCTATTCAAATTTCTTAATTCGACTAACTATCAAAGAGGGTAAAGAGTTTCAATCCTACCATAGACCTATTCAAATTAGCGCCATCACTATGAACTATTGTGCGGTTGACTGGTTTCAATCCTACCATAGACCTATTCAAATTTGGGGAAGAGGGAGCTGTTACATATACGGGTAGCAGTTTCAATCCTACCATAGACCTATTCAAATCGATGTATCACGAATAACAATCGGAGAAAGGCAAGGGTTTCAATCCTACCATAGACCTATTCAAATAGGAGAATTCATGAGACCAGTATCTTTAAAATGGGAGTTTCAATCCTACCATAGACCTATTCAAATTTCTGCAAACGCTTCAGGTGCGGCTATTTTCGACGCGTTTCAATCCTACCATAGACCTATTCAAATGATGTGCCGCGATTAAAGCAAAAGACATTCTATGATGTTTCAATCCTACCATAGACCTATTCAAATATGCGGTATAAAACCAGTTGACACTTCTTTAATAAAGTTTCAATCCTACCATAGACCTATTCAAATCCTTGACAGTAAACGGAAGTGAGGTAGATTGGTACGTTTCAATCCTACCATAGACCTATTCAAATACTGGACTTTGCTTTTTTGCCTCACCTATCGACAAGTTTCAATCCTACCATAGACCTATTCAAATCTTGACCGTGCCTCAGAAAGCGAACCATTGAAGCGAGTTTCAATCCTACCATAGACCTATTCAAATGAGATGAATGAATCGTGGAAAAAAATTTTAGCATCGTTTCAATCCTACCATAGACCTATTCAAATACTATGAAGACATTGCAAAAAAGCATGAAATAGTCTCTTTGCATGCACGTTCCATCGTCGGGGAACTTCGCGTTTGCACAGCCATTAGGCAAATCTCGTAGTCCGTTGCTGGGACACGACTTCTCGTCCCCTCATCGATCTAGGGTCGACGATGCACTACAAAAACGGATCACTGAAATCGCGAACAGAGATACCGAGACCCTCACGGCGCACATATTTGTCCGAATCCAACATAAAAAAGAGGATCGAATCATTCGCATCGTCTATTAGCTGGCCCGCTTCTGTCCTTAGTTCGACGAACTGTTTTTCCGTAAGTTCCCCTTCAAACACTGACCTTTGCAAATGGAACAGATAGCGGCGGAATAATTTCAACATCTTTCCAACGCGACGTTCACCAATGTCGTATACACCGATCACGTACACCGTTCACCACCATGAATGAAATCCTTTAAATCGCTGCCCAGCATTGAACATCGTCGCAAGTTGGGCGCAACTCACCTGAACCAATTGGCGGTAGGAAACCGAACGATGTAAATCGCGATGTTCAATGGTTGTTTTCATTTTTTCGTCGAATTTCTTTACCGCCAATATTCGGCCTTTCTCATTGAGGCAACATGCACCGTCGCGCTGTTCAAAATGGTTTTCTATATTTAGCACGCCGGTATTGAACAATCCAAATACCAGTCGGTCGGAGATTACGGGTTTGAAGATGTCAGCAATGTCGAGACTAAGCGAAAACCTCCGGGCTGCTGGTTCATGCAGGTAACTGATCATCGGATTCAGGCCGGCGCGGTATAGCTCGGACGTGGTCACAGCGTACAATAAGGCATTGCAGAATGATAGCAGCGCATTTACGGGATCCATCGATGGACGGGATCTTCGTCCATCGAAAGGCACAGGGTACAGAATGCGTTTCCAGGTGTTGAAGTACTTGCGTCGCGCATATCCCTCACATCCCATAACGCGTCTCAGTCCAGTCGCTTCAGTGACGTCGTCTCGCATGAGTTGTATCTCCATTCTGTCATGTGTCACTTCTATCCCTCGGTGCTCATAGTATGCCAGCGTTGTGTCGATATTGCACAGAGAGGTGTGTACGATCTCGCGGGCGAGCGCTAGGCGGAGCTCCGGATCGAGAAAGTGGCGCACTTGTTCCACGATGCACAAACCCGACAGCATTTCGTCCCGCGGATAGAACGTGCTGGAATAGTTTCCATAGTAATCGAAAATGTGAAGCGGCACATTTGCCCTTCCAAGAAAGCGAAGAACTGGCATCGTGAACACGGTCTCTCCGAAACAAAAAAGACTTTCAACGCTTTCGATGGGAATATGTGTGTCCGGTATAACTTTTTCCGCCCCAGGAGAGCCCAGGCAATCAATCGGCTCAAGATGCTCCTTTGCAGCTACGTGGACACCGTCCTCTTCGCCGCCGCGTTCCAATACCAAGCTGTTATCCTTCCGCCGCAATCTACCCATAGAAAAGATGTAGTAGTTTTTCTTCACCGTTGTCCGTTCTTCTGATACATTGCTAACATGCCAAATCCAACCGAATTTTTCGCCCCGATCCCTGATTCGTAGGCTATTTCCATCAACTCGGAGGATCCCTCCAATGTCAAAGGCGATTGGATGGCATAGACTTTCGTTTCTTCATCGGTTCCTTCTTTGATCGAGATCAGTTTTGAGATTCGTGTGATTCCTCCTCGGCGTGCGATGTACTCCTGGTCTAACTCGGCCGTCAACCGATCATCTTGAAGCGAACTTCTGTGGATCAGTCCATACTTTCGAATGAGATTTTTCCGGATCGATTCGGAAAGATTTGGATCATCTGGACGCAGGTAATGGGTGGTGAGCACACCGTCTTTTTCTCTCATGCTAGATACAACAAAAGGTGAAAGACACACAAACTTTGTTCTTGGATGGAATATAGGTTTTTTAACCATTTCAACACGCGTAACAAGAAAGCGCGCGCACAGATTTCTATTGGCGATGGTTAGTGTCTTGGATACAAACAGTCCCACGACCAGACTCTGAACGAAATCATCAAACATCGGCGATGATATATGGATGTAGGACTGTGAATCTTTTCGTACTATTATATTGCCATTTTCTACAATGCCTTTCGGTGTTTGCAGCTTTGAAAACGTGAACAGTTTCAGGGGTTTTCCATCTTGCCCGATGTAACCGACGCTGTGAAGCCAGGAGGAATACTCAGCTGATGCTGTCCTCAGTGTTGTATAGATGGCCGCTGAAAGCAAATAGTTGTAGTTCAGGGGCACGACGGTAGGATCATCGAGAGCATTAAGGGTGAGTTTAATTCTCATTTCATTCTCCGCAGGTGCAACGAACGATTCTACCTAACGGTCTTCCACGCTAAATCATTCTGCATGGAATCGCGACCGTTTGGCAATTCTGTATGACGGGCGGAAATGCCGGCGCGATCCCGCGAACGATGCGTCCATAGAACTGATGCGGGGCATCGATTGTCTTGAATACGGCCCCGGGCTCCAATTGAATTAATGCCCGCTTGAACGGATCGGCAGATTGAGCGAGTTCTTCTCCAAGCTTCCCTCGCTTTGTCCGCAAAACCCAAAACCCAGTCACAGGGTCGCTCTCTGCCGGAACGTACGAAGAGATGGAGACAAAACCGTTTGTGTTTTGAGTTTCATCCAGGTCCGACATGTCCGTGATATCGGTCGCCGAATCGAATGTGAAATGTCCTTGTCCAACGCTCTTGTCTTTGCCGAAACCGACCGCTGAAAGCTCCTTCAAAAGGGAGGCGAATAATTCTTTCCCGCCCGGCGTTGCGCGTGCATAGATGTCGATGCGGTCAATGTCGCCCGGCGGAATGTAGGAAATCGTCTGAAAGAGCGACCCCTCAGATTCTGCTCCGCCGGTGCGCGCAGTGTTTCGGTCGATCGAGGCATGGAGCATTTCAAAAGGAATCCAATCATCTAATGGCAATTCGCCTTCCGGCGGATCTCCGTGAATGAGAGCGCGGAACTGCGCTATAGTAACATAACGGGCCCTCTTAAGTCGCTTGGATTGCTCATACTCTTCCAGCGATTCCGCACGTTCCCGATGACTTTGATGAAACAAAGGTTTCGGAAGACGACCGTGAGGGAAACCGTCCGAAAGAACGAAGGGCGGTTCCCCGTTAAAGAATGGTTCCAGGAACTCCTTTAGGCCGGCCTCACCGTCGCGTCGAATGACTTGCCAGCAAAGGTGGCCAAATAAAGTATCCGATTGCCAGAAACTGCCTGTTGAGGACAGAAGCCGAATTGAATATCGATAGAGGTTCATAATCTTATGAGAGATTGCGGATGTATTCAGAAAGTGGTTTCCCGTCGTTAGTCGTGAACTTAACTTTACCGTATCCTCGCGTACCGCTTCCGCCAAGATAGTCGTTTTCGAGCATATCGATTCCTTCAGCCAGCTTTTGGAAGTAGCCTTTATGTCTGGCTTTTATTTCATCTTCTTCAAAGAGGCGTACCGAGAGATTGAAATGTAGTGTTGCGCCGGCCGGGATTCGTTCGCTTTCTCGGAGGGACCCATGTTCCGTTTTCCCTTGTGTCCGACTCATGGCAATCTCGGTCTTGACCTCTGCGAGCAGCCCCGGCAAATTTTCACGCAACTGCTTTTCGGCTTCAGAGGTGAGAAAGGCGTCCCTGAAAATGAATCGAGTCGGCTGCGTGACGCCTTTCATATCGGCTGTACCGAACATTGCTGCAACATCGTTATCCGCAGGAGATTCAGTGCAGGGCTTGCCTGAGGATTGAGTGGACGGGCAGTACTTCATTTCAAGAAGCGAACGCAGCTTGCCCTTCAACGATGATCCTGGAATATACGGAGCGCCGCTAATTGGGTGGCGGAGGATAGGCAGGTCAGTTTCACCGATGCCGGTTGCATCCTTTCGACCGCCAATCCGCAATCCGGTTTCGCAGGTGATGATGCCTCCGATAGAAACGTATCTCTTGTGTTTCATAGCATTCTCCTTATTTGGTTTTCATGCGGGCCATGATGGCCGTTAAATACTCGACAAATCCGCTGAACTCACGTTTGTTTTTGGTGACAGTGTCAAGGTGATATCTCGCAAACTTGGCAAAAAGATGGGTGATGATCCTACGATTGACTTGGTAATCGCATTGCTCTACGAACTTGTAGTATGTCTGTCGGACCTCATCGTCATGGATCTCCTCTCTTTCCTTCTTGATACGCTGCTCAACGGTTTTAAGCATGTTGAACAATGACCGGAATGAGCTTTGCGTCATACGTTCGTTTGTAAGTAGCCGTGACATTTTCTCGGCCGCTTCGATGAATATCTCACGGCGCAAATATCCGGAGGACGTATAGAAGGTGGTAAATATACACTCTTTTGGCACGTCTGCCGAAGGTGGATATGGCCCTGGCATTTGAAACCTCCTTGTTCTATCTGTTTGATAATAGTGAATAGTTGCATGCTAATGTAAGAGCTGACAGATCACCGAAAGAAGGGTTGGCGAGTTGCTGCGCCCATTCTTTCGCTTTCTGATGTTCCAGGGTTCGGCCGGTCCAGTTTCGATTCAAGTCATATATTAGCAGCGTTATGAAACGAAGCTGCGAGGTGTTTTCGGGATCCTTCCGATAAACATCAAACATCCGGGCATACTCCATAAGGCGCCGGACTTTGCCAACTGATATGATGTTGTTCCTCGTCCATTCGGCAAGCTGTTGCCCCTGACTTATTGCTTTCTCAAATGCCGGCCATTCAATCGCTTCGCCAAAGATAGCAATTGCGTCCTTTGTTCGCTTCGATTCTTTTCGACGGTAGGATTTCGCAGTTTCAAGACTTTGTTCTGCCTGTTCAACAGCATGCAGAAGCGGAGTCCTCGGTTGCACAATGGCTACCCCCGCAGAGAGCCCAAATGCCGCATTGTCTCCGGTGAACTCTCTGAATTTTTTCCGAAGTTCCGAAACGAATAGAAGCGACTCATCCCAGGGTCCGATCGCCAGCAAGTCATCACCTCCCGAATAAACGATGTACATTGATGAATACTTTTTCGAGCAAATGTTTTCCACGAAGCCTGAAAAAAATCCCTCGAGCATTCTGCTCAGCGTCGCCACGCGAGAAAGCGATTGACGGGAAATCGGTTCATCCGTTGAGGATCGTTTGAATTCGTAGTCAAGCCCGCGTGCCATGAGATAACCAAGGTTGTCGACGTCGGCTTTGACATATCCCAGAAGGTGCCGACCCTTCGCCCTCGCAGCGATCTCATCAAATTCCATAACTCCCTCACGGTCCATAGGAACATAAGTCGCCTTCCGAACGAATATTGTCAAGCCGGATCGGCGTTCATGGACCGGCTTCCAGTGGAATACGGCCTCTGCATTTCCTGACGATTTTGCCATCAAATCGGGCATGGAGGATTCAAAGAAGGGAAGGCTCGGGCCGTCTCCGCTTGGCTCGCCGTGTAAGATGACCGCACGACGTTTCGGAATGATTGCGCCGATTCGTCGTTCGGTTGCGCAGCGAGGGCAGATATGGATTTCGTGCCCGCGGAAATCGCCTTTTGATCCGGGTCGTCGTCGGCATGAATCACACAGAGCTTCATCTTGCCGGAATTGAATTTGTGGCCTAATAAACGCTTCTTCGTGCCAGCGCTTTTCCGTGGTCAGACTTCGGGAAAGAGGAATTTTCTTACAACTCTCCAATTCGTCATTCAACCGCTGCAGTGCGCTGCCAAACTGCTTCAATGCATCAATACTCAATGGCAAATCGGCTAATGAGTATCGTAACTCGCCGTCAGTTTCGCGCAAGCTCCACTGATCAAGCCGTTCCCGTGCATCATCAACCAACTTACGCATCTCCTTGTTATGCGGAAGAAGCATATAGAGTCTCCCGCCTGCTGTCAGGATGCGATGGACCAACGATGTGCCGGAGCTTTTGAGGAGATGCATGCAAACATGGTCACTGAATAGGCTGACGGTAAATGATCTGGCGCGGAGTGTCTTTGCCACAGCGCCTGTTCCATATTGTAAATCGAAAATATATTTCTGAATTCCGCCGAAGTCACCGCCGACCAGCAGAAACGGTTCATCGTTCTCGTCCGTGAGAGTAAGACATCCTGCTACCGCAGCGACTGCACGGGAATGGTCAAAAAGAGATATATCCGGGATCTCATTTGTAGCAGACGGAACACACCATGTGCTGGCTTCCAGGATGTCCAGCGCGCCGGCGACAAATGCTTCCGGCTCCAATCCTTTGAGCAGTTTGAATCTTTCAATGAGGGCATCCCATAATCTTCGATAATCGCCGCGCAATGACTCAGGACTCTGTTGTACCGGAAAGAGGACGTCGGCATTCTCATCCCATAAAGAGAGAATATGTTCGGCCTCTAGCCCTGGGTCAACACCAGGGAGGCGGACTCTTGAACAGATCGAGACCAACCTGGTTTCGCGATAATTTACCGTGCTGACGGAAGATAGTTCTTTCGGTTCGCGCTCCATGCCTGATGCAATCGAGTCGGCCTGTCTGATCAATTCCGACTTATCTGATGACTGCGGTCGATGGTGTCTCACCGAACTGTTGATAATCGTCGGCCTATCGAGGTCGAGCGGCAGCGCGTCCTCGATCAGATTGAAGAACTCATTGGTGTAAAGGACATGGAGATGCGTAGAGTAGCCGCGCTCCTGCGGAGTTAGTGAATGCTCCATCCGGCGTGTCTGCTCTGATAATCCCTCCCCCGGCCCAAAAGCCCGCTGGCCAATTTTTCCGACATCATGGAGCAATGCTGCGATGACAATTTCCCAATATGTGTGATTTATGGGGGACATAATTATTGCCCTGTATTCTATTAATGGTTACCAAAGAAGCTTTGGATAAGTAATTCTATCGGTTATAGCAAAAACACTTCTGATAGCCGTATTGAAACGCTCAAACGCTGCTTTGTCAAGACAAGCAACGCCATGGGCCAGAATCGAATTGTTTCGTCCCAGCTGGATATCCTGAAAGATTTTTCGGTTTTGAATAAATTGCTTTCCCTCGATTACGCCGACTTCATCAAGTACCATGAATGTCGCTTCTAGCGGCAACGCGAGGAAATCGTCGCGTTTGTTCAAATATCGTTGCTCGTAGTCTTGCTTCAATGATTGAGGAATTTTGTCAAGGGGAACTTCGCTTGTCGAGCATCCGAATTTTTCATGGAATGCGACTTGTCCGATCATTTCTAAGCTTCTATAAAGTCGAGCTACCGCGTCATCGTATTTTCCCTCTTCTGCTCTTCTATCGGCATTTGATAACAGATCAATTACATGATTCCGTGTTACCGACACCGGCTTTTTCAACTCCCTCGGGGCAAGCTTGTTTAGAATCGATGAATGCGTATTAAGTGTCTCCCGCAGGTGTTGAAATATATTCCGGTTATCTGCATCAAAGAACTGCAGACCTTCGGCCATTGGTTTATGCAAACGATCAATATGATCGCGGGCGCTGGAATGTGCGAACTGATCCCAGGCGGCATAAGCCTGGATGATTATTCTCACATATTCGTACATTCTCCTCTTTTCTTGAGGGTTTCGGGCGATGAGTTCATCAATAACAGCGCAAGCGGACTCGAATTGGTAGACATTAAAATAAAGCGCCAAACGTTTTCGATCTTCAACCTCCAACAACTGCCACGGACTGAGGCCCGTAAAGACCTTTTCGTGGCCGCTGATGACAGTTCCGAGATCGTTCTTTGTTCTGCTAACGCCGCCTACATATGAAAACCGATAGCCGCGACTGAATGTGGCGAGGACCAGAGCCGCCGTCATGTTCTTAGTGCCACCTGTATAGTCAACGATTACATCTTCCAATAGATATGACCGCTTGCTCAATTCTTCAGCACAACGTTGTGCTTTGAGAAAACAATCAACGAGGTCGTTCTCGTTGTCCACCACAACCGCAAAATGATCAGGATGGAATCCTTTGGCGTTTAGGGAGGCCAAAACTTCGTTTATCTGTAAGTTCGATTTCTGCGAGACAAGGAAGCATATAAATTCCGGAAGATGTGCCGATGCTGAAACGATAATTGGTTCAGCCGAACCTCCGAGCGAAACCAAGAGGGCTTTCATTACCATTGTCTCCCCGGATCGGGCGTGAACGGTGTTGAGGGGGGAGCGGATGTTCCCCATTGCGGGGCGCACCGTCCACGCCTTATCTTGCAGGAAATTTCCAGGACCCTTTGATTTTGCATAAGTACCTCCTGTGCATAATTATGTTACATTAATTATCATCGTGGGATAATGATCTTGACGATCGATTTCACCACGTAACCCCAAGGTCATGGTAACGGCGGCAATGGGAATTCACATGGTGGACTTGGACTGTAGATCATTGATTTCTCCTTTTCTAAATTATTTGTATTTTCCGGACGAATATCCCCGGCGTTATTTGCCAAATATGTACGTCTTCACGACCTTGTAAGTAACCGGGATCGCTGCGACGATGAGCGCGATGATTTCACGCTCAGTAACTACTGGCTTAGACATTGATCTCACCTCCTCTTAGGAGTTAAAATTGTTTCAGATCTTACTACTTTTTGACTTTTCGCACATACTTGAAGACCTCATAAGCAAATGCAAGACCTGCAATTACCATACCTTCCATTTTGCACGCTTCCTTTCGGAAAAAAGTTAAACTTGCGAGGATTATTTCCTCTGCCGCATGCAAAATGGAGATAATTGAGCTGCCATGCAATTAGAAGAACCTTTTGAGAAGGTTCTCAAGAAAATTTGCTCGCATGGGTCTTTTTCCACTTTCTCTTCTGCAAAGGAAGCCTGATGCCGTAACTCTTGCCATAAATCCCGTCTGTGCTGATAACATAGCTTTCAACGGGATATTTTTCGTCTAACTTGGTTTTGATTTTTCGGTTTATCTGAGAAATGGTCTTGATGATCTTATGCCCGTAATCATCGTCATGGGGCACTTGCAACAGGTCTTTGAGTCGAGTCGGAAAGTTGTTTCCGCCTGGTTCGAACGACTCCGAACTCGCATAGTACGAGTACAATTTGAACTCCAGTGGAGAAAGCGAAACTGAAGTATCGCCAATGATCAATAGACGGTGTGAATCGTCGATGGTCATGACAGGGACGGGAACGAGCTCATCAACGTTCTCCTGTGCATGCATGACCAACTCTTTGTAGTCCACCGCCGAGGCATTCTTTAAGCCTCGGACCTTACCGAGCAATCGAACAAACGGAAATTCTCTTAGTTCAAGCATGCTTGCCTCGTCCGCAGAATCCGGAAAGAACTTTCCGCTTTTCTCGAATTCCGGGCTTGCAAGAACATGGAGAAGGCTGTCTTGTTTGCGTGCAAACAGCATCATCGCAGCAGCCATCGCGGCCGTCATCGTCTTTCGACCGCCAGCCAAGGAAGCAAAAACGGTGGTGTCTTGTTCCTGAGTGTGTTGGAATATTGTCCTGCACACGAGGTCGGCGAATTCCATTAGCGGCTCGGCCCTGCTTGCTCTTCGCATGGTTTTAGTCCCAATTGCTTCTTCACAAGCGATGTGGATATCCTCATAGGGATCGAAGACAGGAGCTTTGAACTTGTGTTTTGTGCAGAGGGAGGCGATTTCAGAGAGTAGCAATGTGCTGTGGGGTTTGGTGCCCTGATGCATAATAAGGTCCCGTCCTTCCCGCGTTGTGAGAACAACCAGGTGATGAATGTGGACACGTTTGGACTTCTCCAGTAGGTAAAGTGTCTCGGTGACAACCTGGGGCTTCATTCCCGAAAGGGCGATTAAAACATTTCTGTGATTCGGCATGCTGAAAGCTCCGCGTTTAGATTTTGGTTTGCCCTAAAACAAATGACATGAACGTCGATTGCGACAGCCGTTCGCCGTAGAAAATGCACGCGCCAAAATCGACGAACGCATTTTCCGTCAGTTAGCCGAACAGGCACCATCCGCCTTCGGCGTGACTTGTCCGAACGACCTCTTCGGGGGGCGACTGGCTAGCCAGCAGCCTACAAACCGTATTTTTCTTCAAGAAAGTCCCGAAGCATCGGTGGACATTCCATAGCAAGTTGTTGCCAGAACCGGTATGAACAGTTTTGACGAAGCGTCGAAATCTTGATTGCTGTATGTACGCCCACCCATTCTTTGAGCAAATCGGGGCGGCGTTGGTCTAGGAGAACGATGAGCTTGCAATTGTGCTGAGCCGCCGCGAGCACATTGCGGAGCAACTGATAGCCAAAGAATTCGTCGTTGTTGCTTGGGAGCAAATCAACGTGAAACACGCTCATCAATTCTTGGTATTCGAAGACAGTAGCCTTTTGCTTCTGAGTAAAGTCTTTCTCAGTAAGTTTGGACTCGACCAAAACCCCATGCCACTTCATGTCTATTTCTGTAGAATCTAAAGAACCCGCGTGAAGATTTATTCTCGCCTTGAAACCAGACTCCGGCATCACGGCGGCATTGATGCAGCCCATTAGCTTCGAAAGCCGTGGAAGAGAGTTGGGGAAACAGAAGATGTTCATAAGCAATGCATCGGAGCTATTGCTAGAATCAAGTTCTTTTGCATTTTCACGCTTCCCTTCTGGCAATTTTTCCTTTTGCGAATGCGCCTTGCCCAGACGTTTCCGCCAGAGAGGATTCGAATTGATTGAACGCCACGAATCTGAATGAAAATTACCGTGAGAGCGCGCATTGATATCTTCTTCGAATAAAACTGTTGGGGGATTTCCGAGACTAAGGTAATAAGGCAAGTTGTTCTTCGTTGCCCAAGTTTGCGCGCGTGTTCTGATTTGCGAACGAAGAAACTCTGAATGGTTCATGGTCGTCTTTTCTGCCGCCTAACGGACCGGAGCCAGCAGCGGCTACGTGAAACCGTAAAGGACTATTTGCTTTTTAAAATGGATGGGCAGCGCATTATTGAATTAGCTGAAACATAAATTTAGTTGAAGCAACTACTTGAGTTCCTTTGTCAAAAAGGACACACAAGATTGGAATAACTTCCTTTTTCTCTTCCACGACTTTAGCCATGAGATGGTAAGTATCGGTCTCGCTTTTTGGTTGAATCACAAACTTTGTTGAATCCTTACGTTGATAGTAATCTTTGGCATCGGGGAAAACTATAGATCCATCGAAAAGGTAAATCTTCTGGAAATCTTTGTAGTAATTATATATTTCTTCGGAGACTTGGATTTTGTTTATAAAGAATTGCTCATCAATGGTTTTGGGTATGAGGGCTATGATTTTGTCGAAAAAGTAAAACCATGTACTGTAGTTTAGCTGTCCCACCTGCTCAGGTAATTTGAGAATGATCTTTTCTTGGGTGTTCGGAAACCCGCTGTCAACCGCCTTAGGTCTTCCAATCTTAGCTTTGACTTCTTCACCAGACATACCAACTTCTATCCTTCGTGAAACTCTATTTTCGTATTCGAGTAGATTTGAGACTTGTGCGAAAGATAGATTGGAGATTAATAACGTGCTCAGTACGAACGAGGCGGTGTTCATTGTATTTTAAGGATAAGTGAGGTCGCTTACTCTTTAGGTTGACTGCATGACTGCGCTGCCTAACGGACCGTCGCACGCTGCACCAATGTGCTCATGGTTCCGCCAGTGATTACCAGAGGCACGATCCCGCCTTTAGCGTGATTTAAGCCGACTGGTTAGGGTGCAGCATTGCTATGATTGCCCTGTTGTTGTTCGCCCTCGATTTCTTTGAATTCATTTGAAAAGACCTGTTCATCAACACCAACATACAGTCCCACTGAAGAAGGTGACCAAGTAAGAGCGAGCATGAACCAATTGGCTGATGGGACTGGGGTAAGATCGACTGCGACACTTAGATTCTTCCCGTTCACAATGTGGGTGAAGACCAAGTGAAAATCTTCTGTGCGATCAAGTAAGAAAGTGACACCTTCTTCACTGTATTCGATTATCCTTCCATAGCCAGCAGATCTATTAAATAGATCGGGTATGGAGTAGAATCCTACCAGCATTGCACATTCTGCTGTTTCACATTCAGAAGCTATCAATGTCCTGCGAAATTGTTCAACCAGAGGAGGTTCCGGCGTCAGTTGAATCAATTGAGCTCCGCAACTTGGACATACGAAATCGGCATAGCCAAGAGGGGACCTGCATTTGTCACAAGAAGGAGATGGGGCAATTGGTTCGTCGTTTAGATCTTCGGTTGCGGGATATGACCCCTCGGTAGCGGCTACCTTTTCAACAACCTTTGCACCGAACAACAAGGTCTTAACTGCAATTTCCTGAAGAACTTCAAGCAAATATGGAATACCCTTTATGGGTGCTGAAATCGGTCTCAAGTACTCTGCGTGTCCAAGATCTTCATGCGCACCCCCAATCTGGTTTGCAACATCAGCAATAAGTTGTGAGCGCGAGATAATCGTAAGTCCTCTTCCAAATGCCCGCTCACTTAAATATTCTCTGAATGGAATTGTTTTGAAATCTGACGGATCGTTCAGTGGGCCGTTTGAAGAGGGCCAACGATCACGCAAAGTAATCTCGAAGGAGACCTCATATCTATCTGCCAGGATCAAAAGAAGCGGCTTATATGAACGGGAACCTGATTGTTCGTAGATGAGAAGTCGCAGTTTGTTGGCAAGCTCCTTATAGTAGATTGGGTGCGTGGTGCTCTTGATTAGCGCTTCTCTCAGCAAAAAGAGTTGTGCCATCAAATCGTTCAACAACCTTTGTGGAGCTTTCGAAATTCTTTCTTCTGGATCCATGTAAGGTCACTTTTTGTGACAGTTCAATTGCTCAAGGCATGTTTGTTGATAAATGCTGTGCCCTAACGGACTCTAAGCTGCGGCTGGCTCACCGAGCCCGGTTTGTATGATTGATCAACGACTATTCACCAAAATGGAACCAATCTTCTTCACGTAAAGAATGAAGAAAATTAGAGACTGCATCCAGACAGCTGTTTCGTTCAGCCCAATGAATATGCGCCAAAAAACGAAGCTGTTTAGAGGTTGCTGGAGAATCCGATCACGCTGCTAATATGAGAGGCAGAGAAGGTTCCCAGCCATTCCCGACTCGTTTCTTGTTTGGCAACATCTCATACATCTTGTTCCACAGTTGAGGTTGCGGACAGACCCGTTGATTCTCTCTGCAATAACTAATCAGTTCTTCAGAAGAAATTGTCATATGATCTGTAAGTGTGGTCCGACAAAACCAATGCATTATATTTCATTGCAACCTTCTTAGAATGTCATACCCTTATGACTAACCCCGGTACATTGCACACCGGACGTCTTCGGGGTATTGAGCCCAATGAGAACACCATCATATCCCACTCTCTCCCATACCCCCAATGGTCAAGGTGTCCTGAGCACGGGTGATTCCCCTCATTACTATCGCAGAAAAGTTAACTGTATTCGCCGTGGAATCATACGCGAAATACGTTGTCGTACTTAAAAAGCCGGAGCGAGAAAAGGTTATCGAATCGCTAACGAAAGTCGTGTCTTGCGCTTGGAAGCTTATCGAGAAAGTCCCATTCGACTTTGCGGTATCATGCGAAAAAGGAATCCATAGAACAATGTGGACGCTGTCCAATTGTGTGCCTATTAAATTCACAATGGTACCGGTGAGCGTGACCGTGTACTCCACTACCTTTGGCGCAACGATAACTGCCGTCGGATTACTTTTCTTGGCACATCCGAATATAAGCAATAGCACAATCAACATGAATTTTCTCATATAGCCCTCATAAGTAATTCTGGTACATTGCAAACACGACAATCCGTGAACCATTCCGCATCATATAAATGCAACCGCAGGTTAATATTATAATGCAGGGATTGTCCGGTAGGGCCCCCTCGCGGTATCTCTGCTGCAAAACTACTGCTATTCAGGTACAAAAGCAAACCGTAAAAAAAGCCCGACGTGTGGACATCGGGCTCTAATGCATCCTAGCCGACCAAATTACGTGCGCGCTATGAACAAGCTCAGTCCAATCGCACGTGCATCTTCTGCACGAAAACCAAGATCCGGCACGGCAGCTAGTATGTCCGCAGCATCACGCATAGATTGAATCATGACATCTTTCAGGCTATCGGGTTTCGGATCAAGTGTAGATTCTTTTCCAATAATCGACACCTGCAACTTCGATGATCCCTTCTTTCCATTCTCCACGCGAGTCAAGATGAATTCATCGCCGGACTTGAGCTTGTGCTCAGCCAAGATTGTATGAATATCATCCGGTGCGAAGAATGATACCTCATTGCCCGATTCATCTTTAACCGGATACAGCTGCCATGCATCTCCATTGGTTTGTTTGCCAGTGATAGGCTCATTACGCAGCAGCTTGAACTTCGCCGGTTTGTTCAGCTCCGTTACTTCCAGCTTCGGTTTCCCGTTGTTCGTGCTCATCGTTTGTTCCTTTCTTTGTTGTTGAATAACTAAATGTTGGCTGGCCCGGAGTTAGGATAACTCCTACGGGTGGCTTGCCACCATTGATCTTGATGAACGCTCGTATCGCATTCATATCCGGCTCATCATTAGCAGCAATACGCCGCAAGAGACCGTGGCGTTGGCCAATCACAGTAAACTTCTGCAAGTCCACAATTTCGATTTTGTCCCTGGATTTGCGGACTTTGATCGAGCCATGAGCCAATGTTATCGTGCTATCACCGGTGCTTCGGATGAATTTCTCTAGATTGAAACTGAGCCAGTTGATTTTGTTCTGGAGTTTCGTTGCCTCCGATTCTTTCCAGTTTGTGATGAGGGTGATTTCCTGCTCTGCAATCTGTTCGGTCTCAGCCATCTTTTCTTCGATCACTGCAATTGCAGCTAAAGCTTGATCTGCACGGAGCTTGTTCATCTCTACGAGATTACGCTGATCTCTTTCTTCTGTATCATCAAGAAGCTCCTGGAGCCAGGCGGGTGATTTGTTGTTCTCCATGATATCTCCTCATTTTAGATACTTGAGTATCGTTTTTGCAACTGACACAATGACAATTAGAAATGTTTTCAGCTTGTTCATTGATTCAATCTCCTTTATAAAAAGACTAACGCCGCTTCAGTCAGAAGCGCCTCGACCTTTGAGTTGGTTGAATCGAGCATCGACATTCACGGCGTTTTGTCATTGTTTATCTTCTTATCCCTTACTCATATCGGGCAACGATTTGATGCTTAGTATTTTCTTAATGTGAATTGCTTCTTCGATCGTGTCCATTCGTTCGATGATCGACTTTCGCTTGTCACGCATCAGAACATTGCGAGCCCCCTTCTCATCCTCAGCATCAGCGATATATTCACTGGAGGCGACTATTCTCCCTTTGCATTCTACAGAGCATATCCCCTCCTATGCGAATAGGGTGACAGTCTTAAGGTCAAAGACGACTTGAGGACTGATCGGCTCCTTCATCACGAACTTCTTAACCTGTGAGGCAAGAAACGAAGCGATCGAAAGGACGGTGTACATGATTGTCTTGGCAGTGCAGCGAACAGGCAGAGCATCCGAAGAGGGGAATAGTGATTGCTCATAATCTTTGCACTGCGAGAGATCATTGGGGTTCACGGAGAACATCTGGATCACCTCCGTTCCCATTCTTGAATCGATGTAAAGCTTGACATTTGTGTTCATCTTGACATAATTCCAAATGAGGAGACGAGTATCCATCGAGTCAACACAGCAGATCACAACACCGAATAAACGTTGGCCACGGTACTTTTCATTCTTGGCTTTGATCTCAATTCCTTCAAAGTCACGGATGATTTCTTGTAACGCCAATACTTTTGGCTTTCCAAGGTCACAGGTGCGATAGAACTGATTCGGAAGATTGTGCTCTTCTACCGTGTCGAAATCATAGACCGTCAGCTCCGTAAATCCCATCTTTGCCAGGGTGAGCGAGGTAAAGGATCCCGTTGCCCCCGCGCCTATAATTGCAATAGGCGTTGATGAGAGCTTGAGATCAAGCAGATCAAGCTGACGGTGGAACCGTGTTTCATTCATAGTGTACACTCCTTGGTTTGATTCACGAACAATACTCTTCCGTTTGAAGAATATCGAGACCCATCAGCCGCTGTTCGTATTCCTCCATTGTAATCCGGCCTGTATTGAACATCGACTCAAGTTCGTCGGCCTGATCATCAATAGGGCTGCGTCCGGGAAAAGGGATATTTGACGGTATCATCGGAGCGAATGTATGAGCTTCCTCGACTTTTTCTACAAATTCCTTCGCGCAGAACTCATGCAATCCCTCTTCCTCCGCCAGATGGATATCCGTTCGGACTTCATCTACAGTGACATGGAACGGCTTGAAGATGTCGATGCGGGTTAATATCTTTCCTGCGTGGTTTGTAACGAGTGAAATCATGGAGCTGGAGTTTGAGAGCCGTTGAATGTTTTCTTCATCGGTTGTGCTCCAGAAAGTGTTCAAGTCTCCATGCGAATGCCACCAGAGCTTGATACAGGAGAGGTCCTCACCCTTTTGTTGCATCTGGTAGAGGAACTCCCCGACAGATGCGTCGTCAAGAACGGTATCCGCACTTGAGCAGCGCTGTTTAAGCAGGAAGATATTATCGATGATGTATTGAACGACATTTCCTGCTTTGTCTTTGACTTCCGATACCGTTCCCAAACCTGATACTTCTCCTGTTGCCATTTCTACCCAGTGTTTGAGCTTCTGAAAAACAGCTACATCCAGCAGGACTTCGATATTCGACTTCATTGTGTTACCTCCTGAGCTTGTGGTTGTTGTTGTGCCTCGTGTCTCTTAATTCTTTCCCTTCCCAGATGACACTGGTAGTCACATTTTATGCAGTCTGCAAGGGTTGACTCTTCAAAACAATCCGAAAATGCATATTCATAAAACGGGCATCTTCCGTCCTCACCCCCGCACTCTACACACCGGTAACCGCTATTATCGTCGTGGCATTCCTCAAAGTGGCTTCTTGTGTCTTCCGTGTAGTTTGGATCCCAGTGGTCGATTGTTAAGTAGGGAGAGTCGGAATTGTAGGAGTGCAGAAACGTATGAATCATCTGCAATGCGCCAAAGAACTCAAATTCCGCGAGCATCTTGATAAGTCCGGTGCTGATATTCCCGAGACATGCAGACCCATCGTTTACATGTGGATGGTCGTAACCATCTATTTGTTTGGTGAGGTTGTGAATTACAAGCCCTGCCTCTTGGAGCCCGATTTTGACCTCGAAATCACCCAAGTCGTACTCAGCTCCATCAAATTCTATCTCGATTGGATAAGTCAGTGCAATGAGTTCGTTTTCATTCAATGAGATTTTCTTGTAGAATGACGGAACCAAGTGTTGCAGATGATCGAATTCATCTTCGGCCCTATGAATCCATTGTCCTTTCGTGCCATCGAGAGCCTTTATAGCTTCTTTATCTGTAACGATGCTATTTCGCATATTGAGTGCTTCTTGTTCATGAGTCTTCGCTTCATCTTCATTGGTCTCGATATTCGATTTGAATTCCTTTATCCGGAATTCAATCGCACTTGTCATTGCCGTCTTGAATTGTTCGCGGCCTTTCTCCAATATCCCGCCTGAAACCACTTTCACAGCATCATTCAGGACAGCAACTAAGAGCTTTCTGCTTATATCATTGGAGAGAAACTGAAGACAGACAAGATTCCCTTTCCGAACGACCAGCTTCAAGCCATCAAAGAAATGAGGTGTACCATCATCAAGCTTGAAATAGTCTTCCCTGTACTTTATCCGCTCACCATCATGTTCATGAAAATGAAAGTCGGATTGTAGAGAAATCGGATAGACAATCCCCAGAGTGTCTTCACCCGGCAATTCAACTTCATCTATAGAAGCCGCCGCGTGAATGACATACTCAAAAGGGAGGTTTAGCGATTGGAGGAATGGTCTAAGGAGAGATTCCATGAAGTTTTTCCTTTATTGTGAATGGAAAAAGGGCGGCTATCTTTTGCGACAACCGCCCTTCTTGATATTCCTGAACTATGGATCCGTGGACTAAAGCACACCGCCTTCAACTTTTGGGTTCAAGGTTATGATGTCACCTTCGTTGATCCGTGCACTGTCGAATACGGGGTGACCGTTGAGGGTGCGGGTGTAACCGGAGGAATCAAATCCCGCAGTTTTGATAGCGTCGGCAACCGTTGAGCCTGCTGGGACATCAGATTCCGTTGCTGATTCACCGAGTTTCAAGATCTTGATCTTCATAGGGAGCTCCTTGATGATTGATATGAAATGGTTGATTAGTTATGCAACGCGCTACTCATTCTTATACCATAATTTAGAGTAGTCCTCTTTCGGCCAATGAGGTATAGGTATCTCCAGCAAATATGATGTGGTCGTGTACCGGGATGCCAATAATCTTTCCGGCCTCCATGATTTGCTTGGTGATGGAAATATCTTCTTGAGATGGTTCTGTGCTTTCGGAAGGATGATTGTGTGCGATAATAATTGCTGCTGCAGTAGCTACAATTGCTCCACGAAAAACTTCTCTTGGATGCGTGAGTGAACTGTTGAGTAATCCTTCGCTCACTACCTCAAATCCTACAACCTTGTTTGCAGAATTCAACCAGAAGACGATGAATCGTTCTCGAACTTGGTCTTTAAACAGCGATTGATAGTTCTCGAATACGTCCGAGGGGGACCGGATTGTGATGGACTTCTTGTTGGCTAGATCTTGATCGAGTTCGATTGACTCTTTGAAACGCCATGTAACTGTGCGAATGCAATAACGCATAAGGGACTCCGAGATTGTGAATGAAAAGCTGTTCTCGTTGTCTTATACCAAAATAGCCCCCAAATATGGGACCCAAATCTGGTTCCATCTGAAGTAGTGTTACAGGAGATCCTTGTCGTTGCTTCTACTTCAATGTAGCCGCCGATCTTGCGCGATTCAGGATCCGACCGGAGTTTCTATGCGATGGTAGTACTGGTAGGCGGGGGTGGTGTGAATTCTGGATTTTTTTTATTTTTTGAAATCGAGTCCTGCTGATTTTTTATCACTGGCAAATGATTTGGTAATATTTTTCTAGATTTTTTTATAGCAAAACATTGCCCGAACTCTCGTTAGAGATATCGAAAGGGTGGGAGACGAATGACTAAAGAGTCGCAGATGATAGCAAAAGACTGACAAGATAGTGTCGAATAGATGACAAAAGTGTATATATTAAGGGGAGCGTGAAATAGATTGCATAATTAAAGGGCAGCATAGCGAACAGATTCTGCATGAAAATAGCATTTGACAAGATTGGGACGGCGTTGTCGACTGCGAAGGTAGCGTCGGACA
>Ga0182027_10001378_pt1 | contig 40759 bp, 40 predicted proteins | sample 712E1DmetaG_FD_121300 | JGI IMG/M metagenome (GOLD analysis project Ga0182027, IMG submission 121300) | Permafrost microbial communities from Stordalen Mire, Sweden - 712E1D metaG (Illumina Assembly) | ecosystem: Environmental > Terrestrial > Soil > Wetlands > Permafrost | place: Sweden...
GAGCCGAGCGGCGCCGTCGCGGTTTGGGAGTTGAGATACGGAATCCGGCCGAGCGTCTCGCGGTACAGGCGCTCCCAATCCCAACCACGGGCGTAGTAGAGGTAGGCGCCCAGCACTCCGATGGCGATGACCATGGACAGGAAGCGGCGCATGTCAGTGGGTCAACCCCGGCAAGTTCAGGTTATTGAGCCCATTCTGGAGCGTCTGGTTTTCCTGATTCCCGATGGACTGGGTAATCGAGGTGGTGAGGGTGTCCATGAGCTTGGGCAGGGGGTTGTTGTAGAAACACCAGATCGTGAGCCCCAACATCAAGCCCCAAAGTGCCGTCTCGACGAGCAGCTTTAGGATGGTGATGACCTTAATGACCGTGTCGAGCCAGCTCCGGGGCGAAACTGCCGGGCGGTTGGGGTTTTCCATATGGTCTTATTTTACCACTTTTCTCGCCAAAACGGGCCCAAGAACCCCAGGCCTTGACGCTTCCTAATCCAGACACTAAGTTACATCGTACCGAACGTTCTTTTCACCACCGAAGGAGAACCCATGTACCAGACCCAACGCCGCTTCCTGCTCACCGGCGGGTTGCCCCCGAGCCTCCAAGCCCGACTCCGCCCCCAGGACGACACCGTCGTCATGGACGGCTACCTGGAACTCGCCGAGATCAACAGCGGGTTCACGCGCGTGCGCCTCGAGATCCGACCGGGCCGAACGTCTTTCGCCTTCACGACCCGCAAGGTCGGGCGCGGCTGGAAACGCCGCGTCGAGCACGTCACCCTGCCGGCGGCGGACGCCGAGCGGATGCTTCGCTGGTGCCCGTACCGCCTGATGAAGCGGCGACACGAGATTGACGGCTGTACCGTCGATCTCTACAGTCCCCCGCTTCTTGGCCTGGTCATCGTCGAAAAGAATCGCCCAGGGTGGCCGGCATTCCTGAAGGACGTCGAGGACGTGGTCGAAGTGACCGACAGTCTCGACAACTTCCAGTTGGCCCATCTGGCCCACGAGCTCCGCGAGCGGCCCGAGGCCGACGCGATCCGAGAAGCACTGGACCTGATTCAGCACCTGCCCCGCATCGTGCTGACCGGCGGCCCCTGCTCCGGCAAGAGCACCGTCCTCGCGACGCTGAGGCGCCGGTTCGACCAAGAGATTCACTGCGTCCCCGAGGTCGCCACGATCGTCATCGGCCAGCTCGGCCTCAAGCCCTGGACCGGCGGCAAGCGCAACCTCCTGTCGTGCCAGAGCCTCATGTACCGCCTCCAGCACGGCTTTGAGGAGGCAGCCGAGCTCCAGGCGCGCGAAGGCGGCAAGAAGGCCGTCCTGCTCGACCGCGGCGGCATCGACATCGGGACCTACTTCCCCGGCGGATTGCGTCAGCTCGAGCGGTACCTCTTCACGAGCGTGCCGCGGGAGTACGGGCGCTACGACCTGGTGCTCTGTCTCGAGTCCCCTTCGCGCCAGGTTTACGAGGCCCAATGCGCCAACAACCCGGCGCGCACCGAGACCTACGACCAGGCCCGGGCGAGGAGCGAGCTGAACCAGCGAGCCTGGGCGGGGCACCCCGGCTTCCGGCTCATCCCGGACGGGACCGATTGGCCCACCAAGGAACGGGCCGTCACCCGCGCCGTCAGGGAGTTCCTGAAGACCGTCTGACAGACTCAAAACCCGCGGAGACGCGGGTTTTTTCTTATTCAGTTCAATCCTTCGGGACCTCGTGGCAGTCGCGGCAACGCGGCTGATAGCTCTCGTCGCCGCCGAGGTACGACCCCGGCTGGGCGTCGGCCGGCAGGCTACCGACCAGCCGCTGGTTCAGGGTAGCGGGACGTCCGCAGACCGCGCAAACGGCGGTGAGCTTCACGACCTCATCGGCTAGGGCCAGGAGCTGTGGCAACGGGCCGAAGGGCTCGGCGCGATAACTGACGTCGAGGCCGGCAACAATGACGTCAACGTCCCTCTCGACGAGGCCCCTTACGGCGGTGATGAGGCTGTCGTCGAAGAAATGAGCCTCGTCAAAACCCACGACCTCGGCGGTGACAGCATCGAGCGCACCGGCCCGGACGAATTCGGCCAGTTCGTCGATGACGATCGCCGACCTTTTCAATCCTGATCTGGAAGACACGCTCGCGCCGCTCCTGGAGCCGGATTTCGGGACGAAGGCCTGGACGGTGCGCCCGGCCTGTTGCAGCGCCTGAAGCAGTTCGTGACTCTTGCCGGAAGTCATGCAGCCGGTGATGACCGTCAATTTGCCTTTTTTAGCGGTCATATTTTTGACCCGTCGGTCAGCCAGTCCTTGAGGAAGAGCGTCGCCCGAACGTCGTCCTCGTTGTAGTCCACGATTTTGTTGAGAATGGCGCGGTCGCCGGTCTCCAGCCAATTCTGGAACCAGAGCACCGAGTTGGCGCCGGAGGCGTCCGTGGCGCGCCAGGAAAAACCGAGGAACTTGGCGATGTCCTTGAGCGAGTAGAAGCGCAACGGGAAGATGGTCGTGCGCTGGACGACGCGGACGAGATCAATCATCCCCGCCGGGTCGAGCGCGTCAGCCGCCAGCTTGGAAATCCCGTACTTGGCCGAGAGCCTTCGCACGACCTCAAGCTCGTAGAAGCCATAATGATAGATGGGCGTCCCGGCGTAGCGCTCGATGAAGTCGCACATGGCAAGCCAGGCCTGCCCCTCGTCCTCGGGCCGCTCGGCCAGGAACTTCTCGTAGCGCACCGTACCATGTTTGCGCACCAGGAAACCGAAGAGGTACTCGAGGCCCAAGAGCGGGTCGCCCTCGACGTCAAAGAAGATCTCGGTCTGGGCGATGGGCAGGTCCGCCTTCTCTATCCGAATGACCTTCTTGGATACCAGCGACTTGGCCTGCAAGCGCAACTTATCAAGACGGTGATCCGGGACGCCGATTACCTTGGCATGTAGCTCGTCGGGCGACGCGGCGGCGATTTGCGCGACCGTGACATAACCGGCGCGGTGCAGGCGCTTCCACTCGTTCTTGTAGAGCTTGTAGAGAAGGCTGGGGTCGTCCGACTTCTCGGCCTCGGCCTTGCAGGCGGCGAACCAGGGCGAGTCCTTACAGGCGCTGGTGAAGAAGGCGTCGGGCTTCTCGCCGGCGCAAATCTTCAGGATGGCGGCGAGCGCCTCGAAAAACTCCGGTTCGGCCTCGGCAATGGCGAATTCCAGGGTCCGGCCGGCCGCGTTGATGATCCGACCGCGCTCCGGCTTCACACCCTGGATCTTTTCCAACAGGTGCGCGTAAAAAACGAGCTGGAGCTTGTGCGCGTCCCTGATTTCGTAGGCGGCCTTGATGTCGACCGGCTCGTAAACCCAATGGCCCAATTTTGACTCACCCTCGATTGGCACGAGCAGGTCCGGCCGTCCGATCCAGTCGTCGTCGATGAGCGTGCCCTGATAGATGACGACGCCGGTCTTCATGAGCTCCAAAGTCCGAGCGGCGTTGGCCTCCGCTGAACCGAGATCCTCGACCTCCGTGAGCGGGCCCAGCGATTCCACGACCTTCTTCTCGTGGAGCAGTCCCCCTTCACGCAGCTTCTCGATCAGCTTCGGCACCTCGCCCTTGTCCGCCGGATTGCCAAAAATGTCCCAATAAATCCAATTGGGACATTTTAGCCACTTATCGAAGTCGGAAGCGGTGAGACGATTCATCACTCCTTAATTGTGCGGGTCGCGAGGTCGTAAGTCGTCGTGGTGCTGCCGGTCGCCTTGATCTCGACGTCCAGGAGCGTTTTGCCGTCGGGCGAAACCCACCAGGTCGAGGTTTTCGAAGGCGTGATGACCGAGGAGCGCGAACCGTCCTTGCGGGCCAAGGTGAACGGCTTAGTCAGTTGGCGGGCGGCCGGCGCGGGTGCCGGAACCGGCGCGGTCACCACCGGTGTCGGCGCGGTCCCATTGCCGTCCTTGATGACCACGACCGCGTCCGCGGCGAGACGACCGCCGCCGAGATCCTTGCCGGTCGCCGTGATGACGGCACCGACATGAAGGTCGGAGAGGCTCAAAACCTGGCCGCCCAGGCTGGCGAAATGCGTCAGGTTGTCAGTCGCCAAGGTCGGGAACGGTTGCTTGGTCTCAAGAGAGAGGTCGGTGCCCTGAAGCGCCGTGACGGTGCCGAAGACTGAGGGCAGTTCCGCCGCCGTGATTGGATGCCGAAGCGGGTAGGCCGTCGAAATGCCGGCGGTGGCGCGGACGAGGAACGCGACATAGACCGCCGCGGCGATCAGGAGGACGAGAGCCGAACCTACCAGCGACCAGAGGCTGACGAGAGGAACAGAAATTTTCCGGCGCGGGGCCATAGGCATCACTTAAGCGGCTCGACCGTGACCTTCGTCATCACGTCGCCCATGGCAATCTTGGAGACCACGTCCATGCCCTGGGTCACCTGGCCGAAGATGGTGTATTTCGGGCCGTCGAATCCTGGATGATCGACCAAGTCGATGAAGAACTGGCTGCCGTTGGTGTCCGGGCCGGAGTTCGCCATGGCGACAGTGCCGGCCATGTAATCGCGCTTGGGCGGAAGCTCGTCCGCGAACTGGTAGCCGGGGCCGCCCGAACCGTTGCCGTTCGGGTCGCCGCCCTGGATGACGAAGCCCGGCACGATGCGATGGAAGGTCAGGCCGTCGTAGAAGCCGTTCTTGGCGAGGTAGACGAAGTTCGAAACCGTCTTCGGCGATTCCGTATCATAAAGCTTGAAGACGATGTCTCCCTTAGCGGTCTGAATGTGGATTTGCTTGTTATGAATCTCGCTCGCGGGCAGGATGCCGGGGAAGCTCCAGGTCTTGGGCATGGTTTTTTCGTTAGTGGGCGAAGTCGGGATTGCGGACGGTGGCGTCACGGGCTCGCTTGGGGTCGTGGCCTGGGCGCTGGGGCTGGTCGGGATGACCTGTTCCGGCGGGACGCCGTTAGGCGAAGTGGCCACGTTCGAAACGCAACCGGCACCGACGAGCAAGACGAGCGAAGCGAAGAAAATGAGGTTTTTGTTCATAGTACTAGGATTATATCACGTCTTAGCGAGGCGGCAGTATCTCGTCGAGACCTTCGAGAAACAGCACCTTCGGCTCCCAGCCGAACCGAGCCTTGGCCTTGGCGCGGTCGGCCAGCGTGGCCAGTGGCTCGTTGGGCCGGGGCGGCAGGAAGGCGACGTCATGCTCCCAGTCGCGCCCGTAAGCCTGGAGGACCCGCTCCGCCACCTCGCGGATAGAGACGTTGGCGGCCGCGCCGAGGTTGAAAGGCTCGCCGTTCAGCCGTCCGGGGGCGTCGGCGGCGGCGAGGTTGCCGGCCACGATGTCGCGGACGTTCGTGAAATCACGCCGGACCGAGCCGTCCCCCACCACCGTCACCTTCTCGCCGCGCCGGCACTGGCCGATGAATATCTGGATGGCCGTGCAGTAGGCGCTGTCCTCAATCATGCCGGGGCCGAAGACGTTGAAATAACGCAGGCAGACCGTGTCGAGGCCATAGACCTTCGAGAACAGGCGGCAGAGCTCCTCCCCCATCCACTTCTGGAGGCCGTACGGGTGCATGGGGTTGGCGATCATCCCCTCGTGGTACGGCAAGGTCGTCTGGTCGCCGTAGATGGAGCTCGAACTGGAATAGATGAAGCGCTGGACGCCGTTAGTCGCCGCGCCCCGGAGCAGGTTCAGGGTGCCGGTCACGTTGACGTCGTGGGTGTTCAGCGGGTCGGCGATCGACGGCTGGACGCGCGCCAAGGCCGCCAGGTGGAAGACGAGGTCGAAGCGGCCTTCGGCGAAGACGCGGCTGACGAACTCGCGGTCGCGGATGTCGCCCTCGACCAGGGCCACCCCCGGCTGAAGACGTTCGCGCCGCCCGGTCGAGAAGTTATCGAGCACGACGACCTCGCCGCCGCGCGCCTGGAGCGCCCGGACCAGGTGATGACCGATGAAGCCGGCGCCGCCGGTGACTAGTGCTTTCATATTTTCTTGTCTGCGCTTATTTTATTGCCGAGTGCGAGTTTCATGATCCGGTCCGCCAGGGCCGCCCGCGCCTGGCCCGAGAAGAGCCCGTGGAGCGTCTCACCCAATTTCTTCATGTCCTCGGGTTTCTGGAGCAGTTCGCGGGTGAAGGTGACCAGCTGTTCGGGGGTGAGGTCGAGCTCACGGAACATCCGGGCCCCGCCGCGCTCGACGACGTAAGCCGCGTTGGTCTCCTGCTGGGTGTCGGCGAGCGGGATCAGGACAATGGGCTTGGAGAGGGCGGCGAGCTCCGTCAGGGTGCCAAGCCCGGCGCGGGTGATGACGACGTCGGCGGCGGCGAAATAATGGGCGATGTCCTCACCGACGAACTCGACCATGCGGTAGCGCTCGGGATGCTCCAGGGTCGGGGGCCGGACCGGCGCCTTGTCGAGTCCGGTCACGTGGACCAAGTCGCAGAAGCCGGCCCAGAGCGGGCTGGCCAAGGTGATGAGCTCGTTCATGAAGCGCGAGCCCGTGCCGCCGCCCACGGCCATGACGATGGGCCGCTCGCCCGAAAAGCCCAGGGCGGCGAGGCCTTTGGCGCGGTCACCATGCTCGAAAATCGGCCGGACGGGGTTACCGACGACTTCGGTCTTGCGAGCCGGAAAGTCCCGCAACGAAATTTCGAAGGCACAGGTCACGGCGTCCGCGGCCCAGGCCAAGAGTCGGTTGGAGAGCGAAGGCGTGACGTCCTGCTGGTGGATCAGGAGCTTGCAACCCAGGATCTTGGCGGCCACCCCGACCGGCACCGAGACGTACCCGCCGGCGCCGACGACGACATCCGGCCGCTCCAGGGTCATGAGCGTCATGGCCTTGGCGACCGACCGGGCGAAGGCGAACGGTATCAACAAGTTGCGCCAGTCGAAATAGCGGCGCAGTTTCGGGGACGAGAGGGCGATGAAACGGAAGCCGCCCGCCTCGACCAGCCGGCGTTCGGGGCCTTCCGGCGTCCCGATGAACAGGAACTCCGCCTCGGGCTGCCCGGCCCGAAGCTCCTCCATGACGGCGATGAGCGGCGTCACGGGACCGAGCGTCCCGCCGCCGGAAAACAGGTAACGTGCCATATGGAAACAGGATACAGCCTACAGTCCTCGGAGTTAAGCCCGGCGGGGCGACGTCGACTCCCCCTTCGACAGGGTGTAGAGCACGCCCATGGCGGCCAAGTTGGCGATCATGGCGGAGCCGCCGGATGAGATGAACGGGAGTGGCACGCCGGTAAGCGGCATGACGCCGAGCATGGCCGAGATGTTCAGGAAAGCCTGGAAGCAAATCCAAGCGACGATGCCGACAGCCAGGCTACGGGCGAAGGGGTCGGGAGCGGTGCGGGCGATTCGGAGGCCGCGCCAGAAGATGAAGAGATAGCTGGCGATGACCGCCGCCGAGACCAGGAAGCCGAGCTCCTCCGAGATGACGGCGAAGATGGAATCGGCCGTGACTTGCGGCAGGTATAAGTGCTTCTGGAGCGACTTGCCCAGTCCCAGCCCCAACCAACCGCCGCTGCCGACGGCCAGCATGGCCTGGTTGACGTGGTAACCGACGCCCTGCGGGTCCAGTTCCGGATGCAGGAAGACCTTGAGCCGGTCGACGCGATACGGAGCCACTTTGATGACGGCGATGAAGAGGCCGGCGGCGGCGGCGAGCAAGGTCCCGATGTGCGTCCAGGGGGCACCGGCGGCGACGTACATCGAGAAGAGCATCGCCAGGATCACGGAGGTCGTGCCCAAATCCGACTGCAGGACCATGAGCAGGGCGACTAGGCCGACCGTCACCACGAACGGGAACAGCCCGTCCCAGAAGGTCTTGAGGCGCCCAGTGCCGCGCCGCGACAGCCACCAGGCAAAATAGAACGCCAGCAGGAGCTTGGCGGTTTCCGAGGCTTGGAAGGAGAAGCCGAAGACATTGACCCAGGCGCGCCCGTAACCGGCCTGAAGCCCCGGGACGAACGGGAGGGCTAACAGGGCCAAGGCTCCGGGGAGGGCCCAAGGCGCGAGCCGACGCATGGTCTGGAGCGAGAGACGCGTGGCGACGAAAAACAAGACGGCACCCGGCAGGACGCCGACGAGCAGCTGCTTCTTGAGGAAGTAATAGACATCGTGAAACTTATCGAAGCCCGTCGGGCCGGAGGCCGAGGTCAGGGCCACGAGGCCGAAGGCGACCATGACCCAGACGGCGATGAGCAGAAGCCTGTCCGGCTTGCGCATAGTTTTGTTTAGTAGGCGCGATCGAGCAACGCCAAGACCAAGCCGATGGCGGCGGTGACTCCGCCGATGACCCAGAAGCGCATGACGATCGTCGGCTCGGACCAGCCGATGGCCTGCAAATGATGGTGAATCGGCGCCGACAGGAAGACCTTCTTGCCGTGCCGGAGCTTCTTCGAGGCGACCTGGATGATGACCGAGAGCGACTCCAGCAGGAAGAGGGCGCCGATGACCGGCAGGAGCAGAGTCGTGTTCGTCAACATGGCGATGATGGCCAAGGTCACGCCCAAGGACATCGCGCCAGTGTCGCCCATGAAGAACTTGGCCGGGTGGATGTTGAACCAGAGGAACGCCAGGAGCGCCCCGACGATGACGGCCGTGAGGGACGCCAAGTCATACTTGCCCTGGGCGAAGGCGATGGCGCCGAAAGCCGCGAAGGCCGCGAGCAGGGTCCCGCCGGAGAGCCCGTCGAGGCCGTCGATTTCGTTGACCGAAAAGGCCGTGGCCACGATGACCAGGATCGAGAACGGGATCATCCAGAGGCCCAGCATGATGTCGCCGACGAACGGCACGTGCAAGGTGTCCCAGCCCAGCTTGACGTAGAACCACCAGGCGCAGACCGTGGCGATGAGCGCGTACGAGACGAGACGCTGGCGCATCCCGAAACCGCCGCCTCGGGGACCGATCTTGCGGACGTTCAGGTAGTCGTCAATCAGGCCGACCAAGGCCGAGAAGAACATCGCGCCGACCGGCAGGAGCGTCTCCTTGCGCGAGAGGAAGTTGAGCGTCAGCCACGGTTCGCCCCGGAAGATGTTGGCCAGGAGCGAGAAGATGAAGGCCACCACCAGCACTGTCCCCCAGATGAGGATGCCGCCCGAAGTCGGCGTGCCGGCCTTGGCCGCGTGGAGCTTGGCGAAAATCGGGGCTGAAGCCTCGTCGCGGATCTGCTTGCCGAGCTTGAGGCGTTTCAGGAGCCAGAAGACGAGCGGCTCGAAGGCGAGTGCCATCAGAAAGGCAACCGTCGTCAGGATCATCAACGTCACGCCTTCCGACGCCGTCCCGGGTGACGCCATAATCAGAGGTTCAAGAGCACGATTAAGAAAGTCGAGACCGCGAGCAGGAGCTGGAGGAAGAACGAGAGCGCCGACAGGAAGAGTCCGGCCCACCGATTCCGGACGTAGAAATGCGCCGTGAGCGCCGCGTTGACCAGGAGGATCAGCGCCCCGAGCCCCGGGGCCGCCAGAAGCTGCCAGGCCGGGCCGACCTGGTCGGGGCCGAAATAGACCGTGTAATGCAGGACGAAGATGGGCGCGCCCAGCCGGGGCACGATGAACCAGAACGCCAGGATCAAGTGCAGGACGAGGACGGCGACCGACAAAAGCAAAGAGACGCGGACTACGCGCGCCTCACGCACCGCCAGACGATAATGGTCGAAAAAAGCCTCCCACATACCCTTCCAAGGTACCCTCATAATCGCCTTAATTCAAGAGCGGCCGGGCTGGCCGCTCTATCCTGCTGCTTATTTCTTGCCGAGGTCGACCTGCTTCCAGGCGAGGTCGAAAATCGCCCGGACCATGTTGGCCATTTCCTTGCTTTCGATGAGCACGCCGACGAGCTTGCCCTTCAAGGTGATCATCGCCACTCGGTCGCCGCAGACCGTCAACTCACCATGAATCGGCTGGGCCTTCGCCGGAATCTTCTTGTATTCCCAGAGCCCGGCCTCGTTGGTCGAGGGCTTGAGGTCGAGGTCCGCCGAATAGAGGACGCGCCCCTTGACCTTGCGGCTGACCAGGCGCTCGCCGTGCTTCTGCCAATGACCCGTCGGCAGGAGGTGGCGTAGGTCGTCGAACGAGACCACGTCGTCGATCTCCGAGAGCCGCGCCGAGAACATCGCCTCGCGGATGACCTCCAGGCCCTCCTCGCCCTCGTAGAACGAGACTTTCGGGCGCGTGCCGGAGGCGGCGAGGAGCGATTCCAGGTCGGGCAGGATCCGCGTCACGGTCTCCTCCTTCTCCTCGACCAGCTGGCGCTCCTGGTGGACGATCTTGTGCAGGCGCTCCGGCTTCTCGGCCGTGAACATCGTCTTCTTGCCCTTCTCGAAAGTCGACATGAGGCCGCGCTGGATGAGTGATTCGATCATCACGTAAGTCGTGGCGCGGTTGACCTCGGCCTTGCGGGCGATGACCTGGACGGGCGAGGGGCCCAGTTCCAGGGACGCCAAATAGACGAGCGACTCCTTTTCGGAGAGTCCGAGTTTCGTCAGGTCGCGGGCCATGGTCCTCATATTGTGGTGTTTTTCATTCAAAAACGCGCCGGTTAGCGTCCGGCGTGTCAATGTTAACAGACAAAATAAATCGTGGCAAGGGTCATTCCAAACTGGCCCAAAAGCCCTCGAACATCAGCCGGGCCAGGCCGGCGAAATCAGCCCCGTGGATGAGGACGCCATACGGCTTGTCCTGACGTGAGACCAGGGCCACCGAGTCGCCGAAAATCGCGATTTCGCCGTCGAAGCCGAGGTCCTTGCGGACGAGTTCCCGGGTCGTGATGCCCTTGGCCACGATGGCCGGTCCCCGACCGCCCTGGCGGGCCCGGATCAGTCGCATCTTGAGATCGCCGGCAAGGGCCCAGGAGGTCAAGGCCCCGACGTCATTGGCGTCCCGGCGAGCCACGACCAAGTCGAGGTTCTTGGACCGCGACTCGACGAAGACCCGGTGCAGGGCTTCCAGGCCCTCGGTGCCCTCATAGTACTTCGCCTCCGGCCGATCGACCGCCGAGACGACCAAGGACTGGAGCATCGGCAGGAGGTGTTTCAGCGTCTGCTCCCGCTCCAGGATCTGGCGTTTCTCGGACTCCAAGAGCTGGGCTAGGCGACCGGGCTTCTCCGACTGGAAGAACTGCTTCTTGCCGCGAGTGACTTGGCTCATGAGGCCGCGCTTGACCAAGCCGCCGATGGCCACGTAGGCCGTCGGGCGAACCACGACCGCCTTGGCGGCCAACTGTTGGGCGGTCGCGGGGCCAAGCTCCAAGCCGGCCAGGTAGACCTGGGCCTCCTTGTCGTTCAACCCGAGATCCAAGAGAGCTTTCACGGTATTTTCCATAAGTCTGGGGCTGTGGATTACTTTTTAAAGATACCCTATTTAAGCGATAATGTCAAGTCCTTGACACTTTTTTGGACAGCTGGTAAACACTTTAAGTGTCAATAACCTGACAGTTTTCAATATGATCGAAAACCCACCCGCTCCCCCGTCGTTCTGGGACCAGGCCGCCGAACGCTGGGACTCATTCCTGGCCGACGGGCTATCGTTCGTCAACCACGAGGAGGCCTTCCGCCGCTTCCACTGGTTCCTAAAGCGCGTCGTCAAGATCGGCAACCGCACCAAGAGCTTCCGCCTGCTCGACCTGGGCTGCGGCACCGGCGAGGCTGCCTGGCCGCTCTGGAAACGCGTCGCCTCGGTGACCTTCCTCGACCGCTCCGTCGCCATGCTCCGGCTGGCCCGCAACAAGTGGCCCAAGGGCGTCTTCGTCCGGGGCGAGGCCGAGCGGCTCCCCTTCCTCGACTCGGAGTTCGACGTCGTGGTCTCGCGCGGTGCCCTCCTCTCCCAGCTCGCGGCCGAAAATCTCCCCGGTTTCTTCCGCCACCTCCGACGCGTGACGAGGCCCGGCGCGCTGATCCTCCTCGACTTCGTGACCAACCGCGACCGCTGGAGCGCGCCGCCCCACCTCTTCCCCGGCGCCTGGACCAAGCCCCAGATGCTCGACCTGCTCAAGGAGCACTTCCCCACCGCCCAAGTCCTGGCCTACGACGGCACCGACGTCCACGGCCTGAACCGCGTTTGCTTAAAAAGAGATTGATATTTAGTGTCCAGTGATATGAAGAAGTTCGAGTACTCCCTGCCCGTCGATCCGATCCTCGCACGTGAGGCCCTCAACACCGAATGCTCTTTCCTCAAGCGCTCGCAGATCGAGGACGCCTACTTCGAAAACCAGAACGCCGACATTGTTCGGTTGCGTCGTCAGGACGGCGTCGCCCGGCTCTCCTGCACTCGACGCCTCTCCATCGAGGGGCTGGAGGACCACGGCGAGACCATCGTGACCGACTTCGGCGCCTGCCGCGAAGTGCTCCGGCTCATGGGCTTTGAGGAGACCGAGAGCATGAAGCTGACCCGCGACGCCTGGCGCAAGGACCATTACACCCTGCATCTGGATCGAGTTGAGAAGCTCGGAAGCTACCTGAACCTGGAGTGTCAGACTGACGGCCTGCCGGAACTGACGCTCAAGCGCCGGGCGCTCAAATTGATCAAGTCCTTGGGGCTGAACAAGGCCAGAATGCCCGAGGTACCCCAGCCTCAAGAGATGGAGGTAGGTTCAATGGCTTCCGAGCTCGTCCCAGTGGGAGCCTGAGTCAAAAAACTCTACTTATGACCCTGACCGACCGGCAACGCAAACTCAAGTTGAAAATCATCGAGTACCGCCTGAATGATGAGTGGCACGCCCACGATCTTATTCAGGAGCTTCGCGAGCGCATCGCCCCGCTCCTGCCGACCGGCATTTTCGACCCACAGGATCTCGAACACCAGGTACTCTTCCGCCTGACGACCTTCAAGCCCGACACCATCACTGATGATGTCCTGCGCGACGTCATCGAGGAACAGAAAATCCTGCTTCAAGCGCGGCTTGATGCCTCCGGGGCCGACCTTGCTTATCTCTTCCGTGGGCTTTCCGGCAAATACCCCGATCTCAACGTCAACCGCCGCCTCAAGCTTACACACGAGGGCGGACGGCTGATTGCACGTGATGACCAGCGTTCCTTCGACGTCGAGTTCCGAACCGTCGATGACCCGAGGATGCTCTCGCTTTTCACCGATGACCTGCACTACATGCACCGCGAGCGCCTGCGCGGAGAGGCCTTCGGGCTATTCTTCGCCGGTGACCCGGTGCCTTGGGCAATTGAGACGACCGAGCCGACCGTCATCGCCAAGTCCTACAAGCGTGACGCCCTGCTGGCCCACGGTATCGACCCCAACAAGGCCGTGGAACTGACACGCTTCTACACCCTGCCGGGAGCGCCACGCAATGCTATCTCGGTAATGGACGGCCTAGTCTCGAAGTATTACCGCGACAAGGGAATCGAGGCCCTGACCACGACCACTATGCCGATGTATTCCAAGACCCGGAGCACCACCATCGCCGGCGGCCTGAACGAGGTCCTGCTCATCAAGAGCTTGTGCCATCGCTTCCTGCCGGAGCAGGTCGCCGGACGCGCCTGTTGCCGCCACGTCACGGAGGTTCCGACCGGGCGCGAAGACGAGGTCATCACCAACCACCCCGACTTCCCCACCCAACCGGTCGTCGAGGTCTTCAAGCGCCTCGCCCCGCCGAGCGTACCGCCACATGGAGCCCTGGCGAACGGCAAGGCCATCTGGGTCTCGCGCAAGGAAGGGGCCGTCGAGCGCGAAGCCAAGTTCGAGGTCCGGGACATCGGCGAGATGACGGAGAAGCTCCGCGGCGTGGCCAAGCACCTCCGCACCGAATACCTGCGTGACACCATCTACGGTTGCGAAGGGCCAGGCAAGATCCGCTTGCGCACCAAAGACTCGTTCGGGCGTGTCAGCTACGAGGCGATGCGCAAGACACCGACCGGCACTGAAAGCGGGATGAAGAACGAAGTAGAGGAAATCCTCTACGCCGGGACGAAGCGCACCGATGCGCTCGAGGCCATTGCCAAGAGTGGGGGCCGGGGCGAGGAGAACGGCTACGAGAAGATTCGCGCCACCTACGCCTGCCGCGGCACCGAGATTAGCCTCGACATCTACCCCTTCGGTTGCTGGCTGGAAGTCGAGGGTGAGCCGAACCGGGTCTGGGAAGTTGCTAACCTATTGGGTTTCGATCGAACTAAAGCCTCCGCCGAAAATGCCGATAACCTCTTTCTCGCCTGGGCCCGCCAGTGGAAGCTCCCGGAATTCTGGGACGTCCGCTTCGGCCTGACCGGGGCTAAGTGACAACCGAGGCCAAATGAGGCCAAGTAAGTTGACAAGAATGAAGCCTTAGCTTATCCTGTCCCCATCGTCACCCGGGGTGAAAGTCCCTGGGCGTCGAGCGTAAATTAAGGCCCCGCTATGGCAACAAAGAAAGCGGGTGGCTCTACACAATTAGGTCGCGATTCGCGCGCCCAACGCCTGGGTATCAAAGTCACGGGCGGTGCGGTCGCGAAAGTCGGTTCGATCATCGTCCGCCAGCGCGGCACCAAGTTCCATCCCGGAACTGGGACCAAGCGGGCCGGTGACGACACCATCTTCGCCACGGTCGCCGGCATCGTCGCCTTCCGGACCCGCAAGGTCCGCAAGTTCGACGGCAGGCTGCGCGCCACGACCTACGTGAACGTCACCCCACACGCGAAAGCGAAAGCGACCGCGTAAAAGCAAAGAACCGCCAATGATCGATCTTGGCGGTTTTGCTTTATCATAGAAAAAAGCCCCCGGAACCAGATGGTCCGGGGGCGAACTGTGCACCTCCAATCTATTCAGAGAGTTGGTCGAGTTGGCCGGTCAGCCAGTCCGTGACCGGGCCGAAGCCCTGGTCGACTCGGACAACGTGGCCCATGGCGGGCCGGATGAGTTCGGCCTGGGCCTCGCTCTCAGCGACGCCGAGACGGTGCTCCTGGGAACCGCCGATGGTGCGATCGACTAGCGAATCGCCGACGCCGAAGATGTTATCTTCAGACACGCCGTGCCTGGCCGCGAAGGATTGCGACCACCGGCCCTTGTTGCTCGGAGTCACGAGAGTCTCTGGCACGGAATCGACGACCCGACCCTCGCGGAACAACAGGCAAAAGGCGTAGACCTCGTCGACCAGGTGGTCGAGGCGGTTCTGCTCCAGCACCCACCAGATGAAGTTGCGGGCGCTGCCGGAGACGATGGCCACCGGGACGCCGCGGCTCGCCATGGCCTCCAGGCAGTCCCCGAACTGTGGGCGGAGCTTGATGTCTGTCAGGGCGGCTTGGGCTTCGGTCTTGAGCAGGCCGTGTTGCCGGAAGCACTCGGCGAGGTCCAGCATCCAACCGCCCTCCCTCTGGAGGCCGGTCTGGCCGCGCTCGTCCTTAGCGGCGTAATGCCGCAGAAGACGCGCGTTTTCGGCCCGGATGGCCAGGGATGACGACCCCTCCCCCACCACGACTGGCAGGGGCTTGGTGCTTTTCGAAGTGCAGGTGCCGTCGAAGTCGAGTATCAAACAAGCGTTAGCTTTGGGTTTCAAAGATCACCTCCAGTGAAAGTCTGGGTCGAACATACCCTAAAACCCCAATCTTGTCAAGGGGCTGACACATTTTCGACGCTTGACGGGTCAAGGCTAAATTCAGGACTAAATATCGTACTTTTTAACGCTTGACAGGCATTATAGAGACCGTTTACTATGTTCACATACTATGAAAGAGGCCCTGCCGCGGTTCCGTCCGCACCGGGGGCTCTTTCATTTTTGGCTTCCTCAACGTGGCCACGAATGTCGTTAAGGTACGTGATGGGCGCCTTGGTCCGCCTAATCAAGAACGAACACTTGGCGCTAATGGCTGGCGAAACCACGACTTCGAGCTTTCCCCTCTTCATCAAGAAGCTCACTAGGCAAGCAAAATCACCATCACTGGAGACGACGACAGCACGATCGTATTTGCCCTCGTAAAAGTCACTGGTCGCCCAAAGCACCAATTCGGCATCGACATTGCCCTTCACGTTGCCTGCGCCATCCTGGGTCGTCATCTTAAGCACCAAAGCGAAGCCCGACTCCTGTAGAGTCTTATACAGGTACTTGAGGCTGGGTACATACCCCATGAACAGATAAGCCGTCCCAACACCATGCTTCTCCCTCAACCACCGGCGAAATTTCCGATAATCCAGTCGCCAGCCCAAAGACCCAGCACCCTTGTACAGGTTGGAGGCGTCGATATAGGCGTTGTTGCGGCGTTGATTTCTCATGCTGGTCTCCAGTCGGACGGAGACTAGCAGGATTCGCCATCAAGGTGTCAATAGGGGGGGCGGGTGGCGCGGCGTTGGGGCCCCCGAAGCGGGCACAGGCTGTTAGCCGAGCACCTTCGGGGAAAACGCCGTGACAGGACCCGCCAACGCAAGAAGGCCAATGGCAGACCCCTCCGTCCAGAGCTAATAGCTCTGGCCACCTCCCCTTATCACTCCTCCGTCCCGCGCCAACGTCGCGGGCCACCTCCCCTTTCAGGGGAGGATATTTTGTAGACGGCTATTTCAAGCTCGCCTTGATGAACGCGTCGAAGAGCGGGTGCGGTCTCAATGGACGGGACTTGAATTCTGGGTGGAATTGGACACCCACGAAGAAGGGGTGATCCTTAATCTCTACAATCTCGACTAGTTCGCCTCCAGGCGAAGTACCGGCGATAACCAAACCGGCCTTTTCTAACTGTTCGCGGTAGGCGTTGTTGAACTCGTAGCGGTGGCGGTGACGCTCGGCAATCTCATGCTTGCCGTAGGCCTTACGGGACACGGTCTTGGGCGCGAGGACGCAGGGGTAGCTCCCCAACCGCATGGTGCCGCCGAAGACCTTCTTGCGCACGATTTCGGCCTGCTCCGGCATGATGTGGATGACCGGGTATGGCGTCTCGGGATCAACCTCGGTGGTGTTGGCGCCTTCCAGTCCGGCGACGTTCCGGGCGAACTCGATGCTCGCGAGTTGCATGCCGTAGCAGAGGCCGAAGTACGGGATCTTCTTCTCGCGGCAGTAGCGGATGACCTTGATCAGGCCCTCGATGCCGCGCGAGCCGAAGCCGCCAGGCACCAGGATGCCGTCGTACTTGGAGAGCTCCTTGAGACGCGCCGGGTCTTTCTCATAGTCCTCGGCACCGAGCCACTGGATGTCGGCGTGAGCCCCGCGGCTCCAGGCGGCGGCCTTGATGGCCTCGAGGACCGAGATATAGGAGTCCGTGAGCGAGAAGTCGCCGCTCGCGAAGTACTTGCCGACGACGCCGATACGCACCTCGCGCTTGGGGTGTTCGATCGTCCGGACGAGCTTGGCCCAGTCCTTCAGGTCATTGCGGTGCTTGGCGCGCAGGCCGAACTTGGTGAGGATGCGCTTGCCGACCTGGTCACGCTCGAAGTTGAGCGGCACCTCGTAGATGGACTTGGCGTCGGGGGCCGAGATGACGTCGCGCTCATCGATGTTGCAGAACTGCGAGAGCTTGCGCTTGCGCGGCCCGTCGAGCGGGGCCGCGGCGCGGGCGATGATGAAGTCGGGCTGGATGCCGGCGGAGTTGAGCGTCCGGACGGCGTACTGCGTCGGCTTGGTCTTCATCTCGCCGAGGTTGTACGGGATGGGCAGGTACGAGACCAGCACGAAGAGCACGTCCTTGGGGGCCTTGAGCTTCATCATGCGGGCGGCCTCGAGGAAGAGGATATTCTGGTACTCGCCGACGGTGCCGCCGATCTCAATCAGGGTGATGTCGGCGCGGGCGGCCTTGGCGGCGCCGCGAATCCGGCGGATGACCTCCTCCGGCACGTGCGGCACGACCTCGACGCAACGGCCGCCGTACTCGAGGTTCCGCTCGCGCTCGATGACCTCGCGATAGACCCGCCCGGTGGTCATGTAGTTGACCGAGGTGATGTCGACGTCGAGGAAGCGCTCGTAGTTGCCGATGTCCTGGTCGGTCTCGTCGCCGTCGTCGGTCACGAAGACCTCGCCGTGCTCGACCGGGTTCATCGTGCCGGCATCGACGTTGACGTACGGGTCGACTTTCACGGCGGTGACGCGGAAGCCCTTGGATTGCATGATCCGACCGATTGAGGCCGTCGCCGTGCCTTTGCCGACGCCGCTCATCACGCCTCCGACCACGAACACGAACTTGGACATGGTTGTTTAAAATTAACGAAAGACCTCCGAAATTAGGACGGAGGTCTGACGGCCTTGGGGGGCCTGAAAGTTGGCTTGGGTTGAGTTGGGATGCGGCGGCGGATGCCGAGGGCGATGAGGGCCTTCTCGAGCACCGGCCGGACGTCGGCGTAGCCGGAGAACCGGAGCGACTGGCGCGGGTCCACCCAGGCGATCTTGCGGATGCCCTCCTCCTTCTCGATCGAGCCCCATTCGCCCGGCGGCGCCTCGATCAGGAAATAGTGGACGAACTTGTGCGTCAACATGCCCTTGCTCTGCACTCGGTACTTCTCGCGGAACCAGAAGTCAATGGTGCCGAGCGGCATCTTGAGCTTCAGCCCGTGCAGGCCCATCTCCTCCTCGGTCTCGCGGACGGCGCAATGCTCGGCGTTCTCCCCCGGCTCCAAGTGACCCTTGGCGAAGGTCCAGCGACGATAGCCGTCCAGCATGAAGGCCATGCGCATTCCCCGGCGCGTCCGCTTGTAGACGATGCCGCCGGCGGTGATGTCAACCAGGACCTTAGGCGGGTTCTGGTTGCGCGGCGGGTTGGGCTTGCGGATTGGGGCGGGGGCGTTCATACGATTTTACTTGGTCGCCTTGGTGCTCGTGGCCGAGCTGGTCTTCGGGACGATGCCATCGAAGAGGCCCCGACCGGCGTCGAGCTGGGGATCGCGATTGTTGTTGTAGTCGGCCTCGGTGAGGTCCACGAAGTAATCCGGCGCGATGCCGTTCTGGTCGATGTGGACGCCCTTCGGCGTCAGCCATTCGGCGATGGTCAGCTTGGCCGAGGACCCGTCCTTGAGCGGGATGACGTCCTGGACCGAGCCCTTGCCGTAAGTCTGGGTGCCGACGAGCGTGCCCTTGCCGAGGTCCTTGAGGGCGCCGGCCGTGATCTCCGAAGCGGAGGCCGAGCCGGCGTTCACCAGGACGATGGTCTTCAGGTCAGCGAGACGCCCCTCTCCGGCGGCGGTCGAGTCATCCTTGGTGCCGTCGGCATAGCGTTCCGAGACGACGACGGCGCCCGGCGTCCATTCGCCCAGCATGCTGACGGCCGTGTCGAGCAAGCCGCCGGGGTTGCCACGCAAGTCCAGGATCAGCCCGGCGGGCCGGTCTTTCGCGATCTGGTCGACCGCCTTTTCGAAAGCCGCGGCGGTGTCGCTGTCGAAGTTCGTCACTTTCAGCCAAGCCAGTTTCTTGCCGGCGGGCGACTTCACGTAATCCAGCTTGACGCTCTGGATGCTGATGGTGTCGCGGGTAATCACGAAGGACTGCGGCTTGGTGGCCTTGCCGCGCAATATCTGAAGCGTGACCTGGGTGCCCTTCGGCCCGCGGATGAGGCCGACGGCCTCGTCGAGCGAGAGACCACTGATGTCCTTGTCGCCGACGGCGACGATGACGTCGCCGATCTTCAGGCCCGACTTCTCGGCCGGCGAACCGGCGAGCGGACTCACTACGACGAGGTTGCCGTTCTTCAGGCCCAGTTCGGCGCCGATGCCCTCGAACTTGCCGGAGATCTCGCTCTGGAACTCCTTGTTCGCAGGCGGATCGAAGAAGACGGAGTGCGGGTCCTTGAGGCTGTCGACCAAGCCCGCCATCGCGCCGTAGAACATCTGCTGTTCGTCGACCGGCTGGTGGACGTAACGCTCCTTGATATTCGACCAGAGGTCCCAGAACTCGTTGAAGTCGACCGTCCGGACGGCCGCATTGGTCCTGGGGCCGACGATTTCGACCGGACCCGAGGCGGAACCGGTCATCGGGCCCGTGATCCTGGCCCGACCCGACCCGACGTAATAGCCCCACAGGAAGCTGGAGACTACGAAAGCCAGCACGAGCCAGAGGACGGCAAAACGCCGCGTCTTCCGGCGGTTCTCGATTATCCGGTCGCTCTTTATCTGGTCAATGATTTCGCTCATTCTTCTCGGGTTATGGAGGCGCCGACCTGGTTCAGGCGGTCCTCAATGCGTTCGTAGCCCCGGTCGATGATCTCGGCGTCATGAATGACGGTCTCGCCGTCGGCCAGGAGGGCGGCCAGGAGGAGCGTGATGCCGGCCCGGAGGTCGAGGCTCCGAACCTCGCGACCGTAGAGCGGCGTCGGGCCGGTGACGAAGGCCCGGTGCGGGTCCGAGATCACGGCGTTGGCGCCCATCTTGATCAGCTCGTTCAGGAAGCCGAAGCGGCCGTCGAACATCTTTTCATGAATGAAAGTGGTGCCGGAGCACTGGGTCGCCAGCACGCCGAACGGCGCCATGAGGTCGGTCGGGACGCCGGGATACGGCATGGTCTGGAGCTTGAAGGCCTGGAGCGTCGCGGGCGCGGCGACTTCCGCCCAGTCCTCCCCCACCCGCACGTCCGCCCCGAGCGATTCCAGCGTCTGGAAGACAATGTCGAGGTGGTCCGGACGGATGCCCTCAACGCGCAGATCGCCTCGCATCAGAGCCGCGGCGATGAGGAAAGTGCCGGCCTCGATCTGGTCCGGGATGATGGTGTATTCGGCGCCGTGGAGCTTCGGGACTCCCTCGATCGTCAGGGTATGCGTGCCGAGACCCTTGATTTTTGCGCCCATCGCGACCAGGAAGTGACCTAGGTCCTCGACGTGCGGCTCAGCGGCGGCGAGCTTCACGACCGTCGTGCCTTCGGCCAAGGCGGCGGCCATCATGAGATTTTCGGTGGCGGTGACGGAAAACTCCGGCAGGACGACAAGACAGCCTCGAAGCTTCTCGGCCGAGAGATGGTGGGCGTCGCCCGACTTGATATATCGAGCGCCGAGCTTCACCAAGGCGTAAATGTGAGTGTCGAGCGGCCGGTTGCCGATGATACAGCCGCCCGGTTCCGGCAGTTCCACCTCGCGGAAGCGCGCCAGCATCGGGCCCAAGAGCAGGGCCGACGAGCGCAGGCTGCGCATCGCCTTGCGGTCCAAGCCTTGGAGGCTGACGTGCTTGGCCTCGACCCGGACGTCATGGTCGCCGACCCATTCCGCCGTCGCCCCGAGCGAACGCAGGATCTCGAGTATCCGATCGACGTCGCGAATCCGGGGGATGCGGTGCAGGATGCAGGGCTCGTCGGTCAACAAGGCCGCAGCCAGGATTGGCGTGGCGGCGTTCTTCATCCCGGAAACCTGGAGACGGCCGCGCAACTTGCGCCCGCCTTGAATCTTGAGGCGACTCATAGTAAGATGTCGTTGACGTGAGTGTACCTCGCCGCAAGGCCGAGGGGCAAGACCGACATGAATAGGACCAAACGCGCCATCCTGCGCTGGAGCTTCATCGGCGCTTTTTTATTAGTGGCGCCGATCGTCATCCTGGCGACCGCCGGCTACCGCTTCAACCTCGCCAAGGGCGGTCTGGAACGGACCGGCGTCATCATCGTCGACAGCGACCCCCGTGGCGCTGCCGTCTACTTGAACGACCGGCGGCTGGCGCCCACGACGCCCACCAAGGCCGTGCGCGTCTTCCCCGGCAGTTACCAGTTGCGCCTCGAAAAGGCCGGCTACCGACCTTGGGAACGCGACATCACCATCGAGTCGGGCCAGACGACTTTCGTGAATGACGCGACGCTTTTCAGCGAAAGTCTGCCTGAGTTCGAGCGCGCGCTCGCGACCGATCAAGTGACCTTCTCCCCCGACGGGCGTTTCTTGGCCGCGATCGTGGAGAGCTACGGCGTCCTGGAGATGAGGATCGTCGACCTCCGGACCGGCCTGGAACAGACGCCCTGGCGCGCGCCCGCCGACCTACGCGTCTTCCGCTTCTCCTGGTCCACCGACGGGCAGCGTCTCCTGGTCGAGCGTGACGGCGGCGTGATTCCCAGCTTCGTCGTCTGGGACGCCTCGGCTCCGGACGCGGCGCATGACCTCACCAACCGCCCGTTCCGCCAGGCCTTCTGGTCCGACAACCTCCTCTATGCCGCCGACTCGGCCGAGCTTTACGAGATCGACCCCCTGACCTACAGCCGCCAGGACGTCGGTCCCGCCGCCGAGTCCCTGTCGGTCGTCGGCGACACGGTCTACGGCCTGCGTCCCGACCCCGGCGGCCCCGTCATCGTCAAACGAGCGCTCCGTGACAGCGGCTACCGGGACATAGCCGTCCTGCCCTCGGGCGCTTATCATCCGATTTCAGGCGGTGGTCACGTCGGCTTCGTGAATGACGACCAAATCTACCTGCTGGGACTGTCGAAATCCGTCACGGAAATCCCCGGGGCTGACGGTGTCTGGTCCGCCGACGGCTCCAAGTTCGCTCACTGGGACGGCCTGGAACTCCATATTTATGACGTCCGGAGTGGCACGGATAACCTTCTTACCAGGATTGGTTCCGACATCAGTGACGTCGCTTGGTTCAAGCACGACGCGATGGTCGTCTACGCCGGCGGCGGCGCCCTGACCGCGACTGCCAGCGGGCAGCCCGAATCAAAATCCGAGGCGACGCTCGCCACTATGGACGTCATCTACGGCTTTTACTTCGACGCGAACTCCGACCATGCCTGGATCGTGGGCAAGCTGGGTCATGACGAGGGCCTGTTCAACCTCAAGCTGAAATAGTTCTGGATGGTCAAGAAGACCGCGAGCCCGATGGGGCCCGCGGTTTTGGTTTCAAGTTCAGCTTGACTTCTCAAGGTGGTCGCTGAATTCCTTGTGGTAGACGTCGATGAGGACGAGCGTCACGGAAACTATCACCGGTCCGAAGAAGAAGCCGATGGGACCCATGAGCGAAAGGCCACCGAGAATGGAGAGCAGGATGAGCAAGGGATGAATGTGCAGACGGGACTTCACGATCTGCGGCATCAGGAGGTTATCGACCAGGTGGATGACCAGGGCGGCGACGAGCGAGAAGACGAGGCCCTTCCAGAACTGGCCGGTGACAAAGAGATAGACCGCGAACGGCGCCGTAACGATCGCCGTGCCGACGCCCGGGACGAAGCTGGAGAGCGCGATCATCGAGCCCCAGAAGACCGGCGCCTGGAGGCCCAGCGAGATGAACAGCGCGCCGCCGATCAGGCCCTTGACTATGGCGATGGAGAAACTGCCGAAGGCGACCGCTCGGATGGCGTCGCGGACCCGGGCATAGATGGTGTTGTCGCTGTCGTCCGACAGGAGTGACAAGCGGTGCAGGCGTTCCTTGATGCTCGGGCCATCCTTGAGCGTGTAGTAGAGGCTGATCAGCAGGATGACGAGCCCAAACAGGAGTTCCGCCGTGTTCGAGAACAGGGCGATCATGCTCGACGCGAACGAAGAGAAGGCCGGCTGGACGTAATCGGCCAGGTTCGTCATGACGTTGGACATCTGGGTGGCGACGCGACTGGCCAAGTCGGTGCCCAGCAACCGGCTCAAGGTGACCTGGACGTCGTCAAAGCTGACGCTGGCGCGCAGGTTTGAGTACATCCCGATCACCTCGGAAGCCAGGGCGACAATCAGATAGGCTAGAGGCAGGACCACGACAATCAGGGTCAGGACGACCGTAGCGAAGGCACCCAACCCGCGGCTGTTCCGGAAGAAGCGGGTCAGGACGCGATGAATCGGGCTGACCAGGATCGCCAAGGCACCGGCGAAGAGCAGTATCCCGAGGTAAGGCCGGAAGATCAGGAAGCTCAAGGCCAGGAACAGGACGACCAATCCGAGGAAGAAGTAGGCTTGGGAGCGTTTGAAGTCCATATGCCGATATTATACCTCAAGCCCGCATTCAGCCCAAAAAAAAACGCGCCGGCTCCCCCACTTGGGAAAGCCGACGCTGACCGAGACTAGCTCAAGCAATCTGGCGTTCGAGATCTCGACGCTTCCGCCAGCGCTCGCTGGTATTGCCAGCCAAAGTACGCGCCAGGAACGTCGACGGGCGTTACCGTACTTTCCCGGACTTCCCGAGCGTCGTTCTCGGACGCCAGGTAGGCACCGATAGGAATCGTGGTCAGGAGGCAGATGAGCCAGGGGCCGGTGGGGCCGAAAAAGCCGGACCGGAAGTTGTCAGCACCGTCGGGACAAGCCGAAATCAGAAACAGCCAGAAGAGGAGTTGCACGAAGCAGACGAGCAGTGACATGACCTGGGCCATCCGACGGACCCGGAGCGCCCGGCGAGCCAAGGCGGATCGGTGAAGGTTGCCAGGGCTCAAGAGGTCCAAGTCGGGCAAGTCGAGCTGATGGGCACTGATGATGAAGCACCAGGAGCCGACGACGAGGCAAATCGTGAGCAGGGCACGAACCGAGATCAAGTACAACATCGGTGAACCTCCTTCGAATGGGTTGTCGAATGAACGATGGTTTACGAGCTAACGTCCAATCTTAGCGCAAAATAGGGAACCTGTCAAGATACAGGCTCCTTAAATCTATTTTTGGCTTAAAACCCTATCCCAATAGGGGTTTCCGAGCCGGAATCGGATGATTTGTCGTCCGGCGTCGCGAAAATTGCGAAGGGGTATCGAGTGATACCACGACAAGATTTTCACGACTACCGGACGGCAAAGGGCCGATTACGGGCCGGGAAGACCTGTTGGGATAGGGTTTAATTAGGCCTAGAGTTGACCCCGAATCTCCCCGGCAACTCGCGCCATCTCGCCAGGGGTGTATTCCCGACCATGCCACATCTCATGGCCGTCATCGGCATGACGCGGCATGACGTGAAGATGCATGTGACTGACGACTTGGCCCGCCTCTTTCCCGTTGTTGACGCCGATGTTGAAGGCGGGAGAACCTGTCGCGGCGAGGATAACCGGAGCGAGCTTTTGCGCCACGGCGACGATCTCCTCCAGCACGGAGGAAGGCGTCGAGACAAAGTCGGCGTAGTGGTTCTTGGGGATGACGAGGACGTGCCCGGGGTTCACCGGCTTGATGTCCAGGAACGCCAGCGTCTGATTGTTCTCATAGACGATCTCGGCGGGCATGGAGCGGGCGACGATCCGGCAGAACAGGCAGTTGTCCATAAAAACTTTTTTAAGATTCACTTTCGGTCTGGTCCTCGGCGAGCAACGGCCAAAGGAGCCACGACATCAGGAGGATCACGACGGTGGCGGCGATGCGTTCCTTGGCCGAGGCGATGGGCGCGAGAGCGAACCAGGCGTAGGCGGCGGCCGCGAGCCCCAAGAGCCCCAGCCAGAGACGCGGGGGCGGTTTCCGTTCGCGCTCGTGGTGGGTGGCGAAGGCGAGGGCCGAGGTCAGGACGATCCAGGTGACCAGCCAAAGCAGGTTGAAAAACCGGGCGACGGAACCGGGCGCGGCGGCCTCCAGGCACAGCAGGGCGAGGAGCGTGAAGACTCCGGCCTTGGCCGCGTCGAGGGCAAAATGGTGGATCAGTTCCAGTTTGTTCATAACCCGAATTGCCTGATGACCCCGCTCCCGAACGAGGCGAGGCTGAACGCCGGGCGCTCGTATCGGGCTTCGATGGCGCGCACTTCGAAGGTCCCCGGCGGCGTTGAACGTCCGGCGGACGGCACCGAGATCGCGAACTGGGCCTCGTCGCCCTGAAGCGGCACCTCGCCGCGATCGAAAGTAGCCGACGCGCGCTTCCAGCCGTCGCCCAGATCCTGTGGCGGTGTGTAGGCGGTCACGACCGTCTCGAGCGGCGAGCGCTTGAGGTCGGTATCCCAGCTCCAAACGACGAAATCCTTGTCCGAGACGCCGAAGATCATCGGGTCCACGTGCCAGAGGGCCAGGTGGTCGGCGGCGCGCTGTCGGAGCAGGTAGCTGATGGAGAGGTTGGTGGGGCGACGCTCGTAGATGCGATAGGGCCGGTCGATCCGGACCGACCAGCCGGACTGGTCCAAGCCGGCGGCGTCGAGCGGTTTCAAGTCAAAACCCCAGGCGTCGTTCGAGGTCCGGGGGCCGAGCTCGACTTCCGGAGTCGCCGTCGCCCGGTATTCCAGGGTCACGGTCACCTGGTGGAAGAACTTAGGCATGGCCAGCTGGAAATAGACGGGGTCGCCGATCACCGAATAGACTTTCGTCCCGCCATCAGTCGAGAGCGCGACGCGGTTCTCCGGCCGCAGGATGCCGATGAAGGGGTTGGCGTCTCCGGGCAGGGCGCGAGTCGCGAGGAGGCCGGAGGGGGGCAGGTCCTGCAGGACGACCCAAACTACCAGGCTCACGGTCGCGAGAGCCAGTCCCAGACGCCAGGCGAATTGCGCCAGTTTCTCCGAGGTCATGGTTGCGTCGTTGTTTCCGAGTTAAGCGACCAGAGGGACTCCCCCGGCCAGGGTGAGGCGGTCTTCTCGAACGCGAGCCCTTGCGCCCCGGCGGCGGCCGTGAGCGCCTGACGTTCAGGCCCGTCGCTGTCGAGGCCATAATAGAACACTCGACCGGCGGTGACGAGGTCGCCCAGGCGCGCGAGGGAGCCTGTGTCGAAATTCGGGACGAAGCGCCAGCGCTCCGGGAACAGCACCTTGTCGAAGCGCGCGGTGAGCAGGATCGCGTCCGACGGCACGAGCGGCATGAGAACCTTGGCCTTGGCCTCGTCGGTCACCAAGGTCCGGCGGACGGCCAGCAGGCTCTCGTCACCCTGCCACACGGTGGCGTACAGCGACAGCATCGTGACGATGACGAACGCCAAGGACGCGATGAGACGCGGCCGGCCAATCCGGTCACCGAACGCCAGGACGGCCCGGGTGGCGAAGGGTGCCGCGAGTACCAAGACCGGCAGGAAGTACCGGACGTAGGAGGTGCCGATCGTGACGTCGGCGACGTCATAACGGTCGCGGACGAGCCAACTGCCGTAGAAGGCGACGACCCAGCCGGTGAGGACGAGGGCAAAGACGGTCTCCGCGCGCTCGCCGCGAGTCCGGCGCTTCCAACGGAATAACACCAAGACAAATCCGGCGAGGGCCGACCAGGTGACGTACCAGAACATCAGGGCGTAATTCCAGGCGTTCACGAGCGCCAGATGCGGATGGAAACCGAAGGGTAGGGCGCTCGCCGTCGGTACCACGCCGCTCGCAAGCGACGTAGCGGAGGCAGCCGCAGTCAAACTCGCGGGCGCGAGCACGTAACCGGTCCGGAAGGGCGAGCCATAGACCGAGAAGTTGAGCCAGGCGTAGAGAGCGAGCGGCACGGCCAAGCCCACGACGAGCCAGGCGGCACGACGGAAACGGCGCGGGCTGGACGAAGCCCAGAACCAGGCGGCGACGCCACACGCGATCCAGGGCAGTTCCGCGAGCCGCGTCACGAGTGCCCCGCCGACGAGGAGGCCAGCGGCCAAGTCATCGTAGACGCAATTTTCGCCGTGCCACTCCGAGAAAGGCCGGCTAGCCAGGAACCAAAGCGCGAAAATCAGCAGGTCGACGACCAACAAGTTCGGGAACAGCCCCCGGCTGGCGTAGTAGATGACAGCCGGGTTGGCCAGGAAGAAGAGGGCCGACCAGAACGCCCAGCGCTCGTCGCGGCGGCGGAGCGCGCCGTACAGGGCAAGCCCGGCGAGAGCGGTGAAAAACGGCGTCAGCACCCAAAGCGGCAACTGGGTCAAGCCGTTAATCGCGCCATAGAACAGGAAGAGACCCGGAAAACTGCCGGGCACGAGTGCGTCGCCCAGCACGGCGAAACTGCGCGGATGGACGGCCCCAGCCCCGACGGCGACGAGCGGATCATGGACCGCGAGCGACTCCCCCGCCGCCACTCGCGCGGCCCAAAAGGCGTTGGCCATCTCGTCAGGCGAATTCCAGTGGGTACCGACGGGCCGAGCCAGCCAAGCCGTGAGCGTGAAAAACGACGCCGTCACGGCGACGAGGATGACTTGACGGACCGCGAGGCCAGGTTTCAGAGACTTTGGGTACATAAGGCAATCAGGGCCAGGATCACCGCCAACCCTACCATGACGTACGACAGAGACGCCAACCACGGTGCTCCGAAGGCGATTGACCCGATGAACAGGGCCAAGCCCAGCACCTGGCAGTTCATCTTGAGCTTGCCCCAGAGGTTGGCGGCAACGATGCGCCCGTGCCGCTTCCAATAGTAACCGCCCACGAGGAACATGGCCTCCAGGCCGAAGACGGCGATGGCGAGCTCCTCCGGGAAATGCTGCAGGACCAGGACGACCGCCACCGAACCCACGAGTAACTTGTCGGCCACCGGGTCCCAGACCATCCCCCAAGCGGTCACGAGGCCGCGAGTCCGAGCGAGCGAGCCGTCGAGCGCGTCGGTGAAGGCCACTACCAGGAAAAAAATCCCGCCGGCCACGTGCCAGCCGCGCCAGATCGTCCAGGCGACGAACGGGGCCAGGCAAAGGCGGACGAGCGTAATCATGTTCGGCGTCACCCAGCGAGGCACGAGCTTCAAGACCGTCGCGGCGAACAGGCGGTCGTGCGGATATAGCCCGGTTTGAGGTTGTGGTAGACTAGAACCCATGAAGCCGTTACAGTGTACCATTTTAGCTGGAATTGGCGGAGTCCTAGCCGCTTTAGGCTTGCTTTGGGCCCCCGGAGCCTGGCTGGCCGTCGTCGGCGGCCTCATCTGGTTAGGGGCGAGTACCTACCTGGTCGGGCGTCTGGCCTTCCCCGACGAGCGCGAGGGCGTCCAGATGCTCTTCGGCGTTTTCGGCGTTTTGGCGCTCATCGCCGCCTTCGGCTCCCTGGCTTACTGGCTGAAGGGGCTGGACAGCCTGACGCTGGGCGCGACCCTGGTCGTCATCCCCTGGGTGGTCCTGGCCGTCTCCCCGATCCTGGCGAAACGGCGGACCGACGCACTGCCGCTCGTGGACGAGATCAAGCCCTCGAACCCCGTTGACTTCGCCAGCGTCAGCCTGTTCCTGCTCACGGTGTTCTCGGATGGGGCCGCCCTTCATGGCCTCATGACCGCCGCCGGGCCGGGGTCGATCCGCTCGCCCTGGGACGCGGTCTCGCCGCTCGTCCTCCTCTGGCTGGCGCTCGGGACCCTCGGCGTCGTCGCCCTGGCTTACCGCAACCGCTTGCACCACCTGACGCTCATCACCGTCTCCCTCCACCTCTTCACCCTGATCTCGCCGGCGCTCCTGACCTACGCCGTCGGCTACGGCTTCGACGCCTTCGTCCACCAGGCGACCGAGAGTCTCATTGCCCAAGTCGGGGTCGTCATGCCCAAGACGCCCTACTACCTCGGGCAGTACGCTCTCGTCGTGACGATTGCGAAGCTCTTCCGCCTGCCGATCGTGCCGGTCGACCGCCTGCTCCTGCCGATCCTCGTCGCGGTCTACGTGCCGCTCTCGTCCGTCTATCTCCTGCGGCGCGGCTTCAAGCTGGAACGGCACCTCGCCGTGCTCGCCTCGACCGCGCTCTTCCTCCTGCCGCTCGGGAGTTTCGTGGTGACGACGCCCCAGGGGCTGGGTGACCTCTTCGCCCTCATGACGGCCCTCCTCGCGACCACTTGGTCGCACGACCACCGGCCCTCGCTCGCCTACCCGACGCTGCTCGCGCTCGCCGCGCTCGCCATCCATCCCCTGGCCGGCATCCCGGCAGTCATGATCCTAGCGTTCAGCGTCCTGCACAAGCTGAAGCCCTGGAAGCACCCAGTCGCTCGCGCGGCCAAGGCCAGTGTCTGGCTCATGCTCTTCGCCGCCGCCGCCGTGGCCCTCCCGGCCGTCTTTGTCGTCAGCGCCCTGCGCGGCGGCAGTGGAGTGGCCTTCAACTTCGCCTCCTTCGGTCGCTCTCTCACGACGGCGGTGGCCGAAGCGCCTTCTTACCTGCCCTGGCCCGAGACCCGCTACACGCCGGCGGTCGACTTCGCCCATTTCGTGGAGGTCAACCGCGCCTTCCTGCTCCTCGTCTTGGCCGGCTTCGGGTTCTGGTTGCTGGCCCGCACCCAGAGCTACCGCCGCACGGCTTTCGCCACGCTGGGCTGTGCCGTCGGCCTGCTGATCTCGGCGACGGCGCTCTACAGCGGCCTGAAGTTCGAGGACGTCATCGCCTACGAGCAGGCCAACTATTCCGTCCGGCTCTTCGGGACGGCGCTCCTCCTGCTCTCGCCGCTCCTGCTCGCGGCCGTCGCCTGGTGGTGGCGGCGGCTCCGTCAGACCGACGCCCCGGTGCGCCTCGCCTGCGTGCTAATCTACGCCGCCACGATCGCGTCCCTGGGCTACGCCACCTTCCCGCGGAACGACGCCTATGCCACGAGTCGCGCCTGGTCGACTTCGACCTACGACCTCGAGGCCGTCCAGGCCATCGACTCCCGTGCTGCCGGTCACGACTACCTGGTGCTCTCCGACCAGGCCGTCTCGGCGGCGGCCCTGCGCGTGCTGGGCTTCAAGAAATACTACGGCGACCAGTACCTCTACCCGATCCCGACCGGCGGGCGGCTCTATCAGTCTTACCTCTCGATGGTGAATGACGGGCCGAAACGCGCGACCGTCGTGAAGGCCCTCGAATCCTACGGCGCCGAGCAGGGCTATTTCGTCGTCAACGACTACTGGACCGACAGCGCCAAGATAATCGAAGCGGCGAAAAAAGAAGCCGACAGCTCCTGGACCGTCGGCGACGGCCACGTCACGATTTTCGAATACGACCGGTTGGGGAAGCTCTAGGGCCTGGGGCGGTAGCGGATCGGGACGACCGGGCCTTCGTGAGCCAAGCCTGCGTCCTTGTTTTTGTAGATCTCGACCAGGCGCTCGGCATGATGCCGGGCATCGTGAAGCTCCGCGAATCTCAAGCAGGCGGACGAGAACTCGGCCCAGCGGGGTCGGGCGGCCACGGCGGCCCGGAGCGCCGTGAGCAAGGCGATCTTGTCGCCAGCGGTGAACTGATAACCATTGTGGCCGTTCTTCACCAGCTCGGCGGCCCCGCCGATGTCGGCGACCAGGATCGGCACGCCGTAGGAAAACGATTCCGGCACGATGTACGGCGCGTTCTCGTAACAGAGCGTGTTCAGCACCGACCAATCAGCCTCGGCAAAGAGCGCCGGGAACTGCGCCGGGTTGCGTCGGCCGTAGAAGACGATGTTGCGCTCCTTGCCGGCGGCCGCGGCGGCCCGCTCCCGAAGCGAGCCGTCGCCGATGAACTCCAGCCGCGCCTTGGTACCGTCCGCCAGGAGTTCCTTGAAGGTCTCGATCAGCTCGATAATCCCCTTGTGCGCCTCAATCTGGCCCAGGAAGAGGAAGCGCGTCTCGCCCGAAGCGACTCTCGGCACAAGCGTGGGGGTCGGAGATGGGTTAGTCAGGAAAACCTTATGCGAACGCGGACAGAAACCGCGTTCCTCGTAGAACTTGAGCAGGAAGCGTGAGGGCGCGATGACGACGTCGGGCGAACCGACCACCAGCTTGACCAACCGGGCGTAGAGCCGAGCGGGCACACCGTCGATGAGCGGACCGTGTTCCTCGCCCTTGATGATCAGGCCCGAAGGCACGGCGAGCTGGACGTCGTGGAAGGTGTGGACATGGCGGATCCCGAGACGGCGGATGGCTGACGCCGTCCCAAAGCCGATGCCCTTGAGATTGTGCGTGTGGACGACATCGGGCCGCTCGCGTTTCAGGATTTCGCGGACCGTCCGAGCGGTGAACGGGTTGACGAGATCCCAAAGATGCCAGATCGAGCGGACCAGAGACCCGTGCCGAACCAGCTCACCATAAAAGAAAAGATTGAGCGGATAAAAGCGATAGACGCGGATGCCGTCCTCATCTGAAAATTTCACGCTGGCGTCTCCGTCGTCCGGCAGGGGCACGGCGGTAATGACGCAAATATCGTGGCCGAGGGCCTTCAGGGCCTGGGCTTCCTCGCTCACGACCCGCTCGGCTCCGCCCTTGGCGTGCGGCGGGTAAAGGTTGTTGATGAGACAGATGCGCATCGTTTCCTTATTCCGTCCTCATTCTATCATGGCGGCGACGAAGATGCGCTCCACGACTTCCCGCGCGTAACGCTCCTCGGCCCGAGACCGCGCCGCCGCGCCCATGGCTTCCGTCAGGGCGGAATCGGTAAAGAAGCGGTCGAGGGCCAGTTCAAGCGCCAGCACGTCGCCCGGCGGCACGAGGAGTCCGGTCACTTCCGGCACGACGACGGTCCGGACGCCGGGCAGGTCGCTGACGATGGACGGGATGCCGCTCGCGGCGGCTTCGAGCGTGACCAGCCCGAAGGCCTCCGAACGGTCGACGGACGGCAGGACGTGAAAGGAGGCCTGACGATAGGCGTCCGGCAGTTTCCCGTCGGGGACGTTGCCCAGGAACGAGACGCGACCGCTGACGCCCAGCTCCCGAGCCTGTTTCTCGTAGGTCGGCCGCAAGTCGCCGGCCCCGACGATCGCGAGCCGCGCGACCGGATGCTTCCAGACGGCGGCGGCAAAAGCCCGGATGAGATTCTCCACGCCCTTGAAATAGTGGGCCTGGTCGAGGCCGCCGACGAAAAGGGCCGTCGGCATGGCCGGGGGCTTCGGTGCGGGGCTGAAGCGGACAGTGTCGACCGCGAGTGGCACCTCGACGACCTTGGGGCCCTGCGCGAAGCGAGCCATGAGCGACGAGGCGGCGTAATCCCGCGAAGTGACGAGGATGCGGTCGGCGGCGCGCAAGATGACTCCCAGGTAGAGGAAGTTGTACAGGCGATAAATCAGGCCGTTCAGCCCCGACCCGACGGCGTCCATGTGATAGAGGACGACGAGCCGCGCGCGCCGACCGAACAGCTTCTTCCACCACCAGACCCACTCGGCCCCGCCGAAAAACGGGTAATGAAGTTCCACGACGTCGAAACCGCGCAACCGCCAGATGAGTTGCGGCACGGAGGCGGAATTGCCCCAGCGGAAGAGCGGCTTCAGCTGGATCACCCCCTCGAGCGGCTCGGTCCCCCACTTCGGCGTGAAGACCGTGACCTCGTGGTCGGCTCGCCTCAAGACCTCGACTTGGCTCTGGGCCACATTGCCCATTCCGCCCTTGTACGGCGGATAAGTGCTGACGACGACGGCAATCTTCATAATCACCAGAACATGACGAGACGAACCAAGCGCCAATAGACGCCCAGGATGACGTTGCCGAACGCGACGATCGGGCTTGCCATCCGCTCGAAGACGATGACGCCGGTCAGGAGCCGCGTCACCTCGCGGTCGCTGCGGCGGCGGAGCGACTGCTTGGCACGGCGAGTGCGGGCGAAAGAAATCCAATGCCTCGGGTCGAGGACGTAGCCGTAGGCCCGAAGCTTCTCGCGCCACCAGCCGCCCTTCACGGCAAACAGCCAGAGGGCGAGCTCCGTCACGATCAGGGCCGGCAGGAGGACGATGAGCGTCGGGATCGAGTAGAGCCAGCCGGTCACCAGAAAGCGATTGCGCTCCATCCAGTACCACTTCTGGACGCTCCGCGAGAACTCATATTTGTGCCAGACGACCGACTCGGGCGCGAGCAAGACGCGCCACCCGGCGAGTCGGGCGCGCCAGGAAAATTCCAAATCCTCGTGATAAGCGAAAAGCTCCTCGTCGAGGTTGCCGATGGCCCGCAGGCAACTGGTCCGGATCAGCATGCCAGCCCCGCTGGCATAGGCGATGTCTCGGACGACGAGGTGACGCCGAGCCTCGACCGAATCCGCCAGGACCGATTCGCCCCCGGCGTAGCCGAACCCCAGGAAGTGAATCTCATTGCCCCAGGAGTTCAGGCGGCTAGTGTCGGGATGCAGATATAACAGCGACTGGACGACGCCGGCGGCCGGATGTGCCGTCATCACGCGCCACGCCGCCTCGAGGAAACCCGGCTGGGCCTCGGTGTCGGGATTGAGCAAGTAGATGAACTCGTCCTCGTCCCGAAGCGCCAGGTCAAAGCCGAGATTGTTGCCGCCCGAGAAACCAAGGTTCTTGTCTGAGGCGATGAAAATGGCGGGCAATCCCCCCTTGGTCGCGGTGCCGTCCGGCGTCAGGATATCGGACCGCACGAACTCGGCCGTCCCGTCCGTCGAGGCATTGTCGACGAGAATGAGACGCGTGCCCGCGGGAGCCGCCCGCTCCAGCGCCCGAACGCAATCGGCCAGGTAAGCGCGATGGCCGTGGGCGACGACGATGACGCTGGTCCGGCCGTTACTTGCCGTCATGTTCGCGAGGCAAGTCCTTGAGCGCCTCCGCGCGCGTGATCTTGGTCAGCTGGCGGTCGAGGTCCTCGACCTTGGCGAAGAGGCGGAATATCAGGTAGAAGGCGGCCGCGAGAGCGAGGTAGACGACGACGTCCGCGCCACGGCCGACGCCGAAGAGCGCGGCGACGGCGCTGGCCATCTCGGGGCGGATCACGACGTAAGCCGCCGCAAGCCAGAAGACGACCCAGAGGGCGAAGTGCAGGACCGGCAGGTCGCCGCGCCGAAACCTTCGCACCGTAATTATCAGGGCATAAGCCGCGAAAGCCAGCAGGACTAATTGGATGGCATGCATATTCTGGGAGGCTTTAACCAACAAAACGCCGGAAGACCAGCTTGAGCGCGGTCCGAATGCCCGGGAGGAAACCCTGGCCCTTCGAGAGCGAATAATCCGTGTAAATGGCGGGGATGGCGACCTCGGCCCAGCGCCAGTGGCGGTCACTGATCAGCTTCACGAACTCGGAGGAGACCTCCATGCCGTTGGTACGCAGGTCGAGCCCCGTCGCGGCGGCGCGCGAGAGCCCGCGCAGGCCGCTCTGCGAATCCGAGACCAGGGTGCCGAAGAGCGCCCAAGTCAGCCAGTTGCCGACGCGATTGGCGATCCGCCGACGGGGCGGCATGTTGCCGGACGCATCCAGCATCCGTGAGCCCATGACGAAATCAACGTCGCCTTTCTCCAGGCGTTCGAATATTTTGACGGCATCCTCGGCGCGGTGCTGGCCGTCGGCGTCCATCGTCACGACGAAATCGGCGCCTAGGGCGAGAGCGGCGGCGATGCCGGTGCCGAGCGCGCCGCCCAGCCCGCGATTGACCGCGTGCCTAACGACGATAGCGCCAGCACGGCGGGCAGCCTCGCCAGTGTCGTCAGTGGAGCCGTCATCGACCACGACGACGGCTTCGGCGACCAGAACGGCGGCCGCGACGACGGGCGTGATGGCGGAACCCTCATTCCAGGCCGGGATGACGATGACGCGCTTCACAGGTTCCGCGTTCGGCCCTTGGTGACGATGGCATATTCGACCGATTTCTTGAGGCCGTCCTCGAGGCGCACGAGCGGCACCCAGCCCAGCTCGTCGACCGCCTTGCGCGTGTCGGGCAGGCCCAATTGCGTCATGAACAGGAGCGGCGGCTCGAAGACGACCTTCGAGGTGGAGTTGGTCATCGTTATGACCTGCCGCGCGACTTCGACGAGCGGGATGTCGATGTCGCCGCCGAAATTGACCGGGCCGGGGTTCTTGGGGACGCGCATGAGGCGCACCAGCCCGTCGACCGCGTCGGACACGTACAGGAGCCCCGTCGAGAACTTCTCGTCGCCGTAGATGACCAGGTCCTTGCCGTCGATGGCGTCGACCACGAAGTCCGGCACCATCTCGCCGTCGTTCAGGCGCTGGCGCGGGCCGTAGGTCCGGAAGACCCGGGCGATGCGAACGTCGAGGCCATAAACGGAAGAGTAAGTCACGGCGGCGGTCTCGGCGAAGCGCTTGCCCTCGTCGTAACAGCCGCGCGGCGACAGGTGGTTCATGATGCCGAGGTCGGTCTCCAGGAACTTGCTCCCGTCGGGACGGCGCGGCCCATAGACGACCGAGGTCGAGAGCTGGAGGAAGCGCGACCGGTACTTCACGGCCAGGTCGAGGACATGGCACATGCCGACCGAGTTGGCGAGCAGGGTCTGGATGCGCAGGTGATCGAATTTCTTGGCGGAGGTCGGGCAGGCCAGGTGATAGATCTCCTGGATGCCCTTCACGTCAAGTTGGAAGCGCGCGAGTTCCGGATAGCTCTCAAGGTCGATGGGGGCGCTCACGTCGCACTTGATGAACTCGAAATCCGGGTTGTTCAGCAGGGACTCGATGTTCGAGACGTCCGAGGTCAGCAAGTTGTCTAGGCAGATGACGCGGGCGTCCTCGATCAGCCGTTCGCAGAGGTATGAGCCGATGAAACCGGCGCCGCCGGTCACGAGCACTGTTTTCTTTTCGTTTGCCATATTAGCCCAATTATACGCTTATTTCTTGACCGGGGGAAGCCCGAAACCAGCCGGCCGGAGCCCGCCTCGGAAGCTTGGACCATAGGGCGTGCCGACCTTTTCCAGCGTGCCGTCCTGGGTGTAACGGCGCATTTCGCCCGAGCCGAGGCGCCCGACCAGGATTCGGCCTTCCGAGCCGCCATTCGAAGCCACGCCGACCATGAGACCGGCCGTCGTCTTGCCGTCGTAAGCCAGGAAGCTATACGTCTGGACGCCCAGCCGGTTGAAGACGGAGACGCGCGGCGGGCCACCGGCCCCGGCGGCGACCACGAGTTCGTCAGTACCATCGCCGTTCAGGTCGCCAGTCGCCAGCTCGAAACCGCCGCGATAAGCGCGGCTGAAAGGCTCGAAGAACAGCTTCAACTGGCCGTCGGTGCCGTAGGCGCGGACCTGGCGGCTGGAAGCGTCGGTCGGCGCGACGATGACCTCGCCTAAGCCGTCGCCGTTCAGGTCGAGGACCGCCAAGCGCAAGCCCACGCGCTCCTTGGCCGTGCCGGCCAGGATCTCACCGAGAAGCTTGCCCGTACCGTCGAACCAGCGCACCCGAGGCGCGGCGGCCGAAGCCGGGACCGCGACGATCTCCTCGCGACCGTCGCCGTTCACGTCGCCGACCGCGACATTGACGCCGCCGCGATAGGAGCCGTCGAAAGCCAGGAATTGCGCGGCCAGCAGGCCGTCCTTGGTGAAGATCCGGATTGTCGGAGTCTCCCCTGCCGGCGCGCCCACGATGATGGAAGGCTCGCCGTCACCGTCAAGGTCAGCCATGGCAATTGACGGCGGCGCGGAGACGCGGCGGGCGTAGGTCTCGAAGCCGGTGAAATCGCGGAAGTCCTGGTTGAGCACGAGAGCGGCGGCCCGGACCTGGCTGCCCGGGGCCACGACGAAGGTCGGCTGGGGCTGGTAACCCGTGATGATCGAGGTAGCGAGGTTCACCGGACGCTCGGCAATGACACCACCCGAGAGCAGGGCCATCTGCGCGGCGGCGACCGAGGCGCCGGCATCCAGCAAGCCCGCCCCCAGCGTCGCGCCCGAGCCGGGATTGAGGTTGCCGAGCGGATCAGCCCATCTCGTCAAAAGCGTCTGGACCTCGGCAGGCGAGAGACCCGGGTTCATCGAGAGGAGGAGCGCGACCGTGCCTGACACCAGCGGCGCCGAGAGCGACGAGCCGGACCAGCCCCCGCCGTAAGCCGCCTCAAAACCCTTGACGCCGGGCCGATAGACCTGCGGCAGGTAGAAGTTCTCGCCCGGGGCCGAGAGGCTGATGCAGTCCGCGCCGTAGCTCGTGAAGCTCGAGCGCTTGCCGTTGGCGGCGACGGCCGCGACCCCGATGACGATTGGCTCGTTGCCGACGCCGCGATAGCAGACCGGATAGGCCGGCCGGACGTCCAGATTGCCGCCCTGGACGGTATCGCCTTCGTTGCCGGCCGCCGCCACGATGACCACGCCGGAACGGGCGGCATCACGGAGCGTCGAAGCCAGAATCTGGCTGTAGCCGGGACCGGCGAAGCTGATGTTGATGATCCGCGCGCCGTTCAGCACGGCGTACTTCACGGCGTTCACGACCGCGAGCGTCGAACCGGTGCCTCGGCTGTCGAGGACGCGCAACGGCATGATCCGGACGTTCCAGGCCGCGCCCGCGCCGCCCTCGGCGTTGTTGCCCGCGGCGGCGGCGACCCCGGCGACCAAAGTGCCGTGGTTGATGCCTTCGGGACTGCCGTCAGCCGTCAGGACGGGATTGGGGTCGTTGTCGTTGTCGACGAAATCCCAGCCGTGAGCGTCATCGATGTAGCCGTTGTGGTCGTCGTCGAGGCCGTTACCGGCGATCTCCTCGGGATTGGTCCAGATGCGGTCGCGCAGGTCCGGATGCGTCAGGTCCACGCCAGAATCGAGCACGGCGATAACGACCGTCGGCGAGCCCTTGGAGAATTCCCAGGCGTCCGGCAGATGCACGGCCTGGAGATACCACTGCTTGGCCACGTCGGGGTCGTTCGGCAAGGCACTGGCCTGGTAGGTGTAATCCGGTTCGACCTTCTCGACCGAACCAAGTCGCTTCAAATTTTCGATGGTCCCCTCGACCGTCTGGCCGGCGGTCCGGACGCTCATGACGTTGCCAGAGCCGTTCATCTGCACCAAAACCTGTCCAACAACATGAGGTGCGAGGGGGGGTTCTTGCGCTGAAGTAAGCGAAAAAAATCCGATCAGACCGACGCCGACCAGGGCACAGGTAAAGATTGCCAAAAACGGCTTTTTCATCACCTGAAGTTTAGCCGATGACTACCGAGCCGTCTATCTCGAGCGGAACACCTCAAGGGACGTAGAGATTCCCCGTCTGGAGCGGCAGGCCGTTGACGTTGGTGCCGTCGATGGTCGAGCCGGGATAGCCAGTGGTCGTGTCAAGCCATTCGAAATCATGGCCGCCGAGCATCTCGATCGTCATGGTCCGGCCGCCGGTCAGGAAGTAGCTGGCGTCGAGCTGAAGCCGGAAGGTCGCGGTCGTCCCCGCCGGAATGACCGGCGCCTGGTCGTCGTTCCAGGTGAACTCGATGATCCCGGCGTCGTTTACGATCGTGTTCACGCCCTTGGGTGCCTCGAGGCGGAGGTCGTCGCGATAGATGGTGTAGAGTATCCGGCCGGGCAAGTCGTGCGCCAGGCGCGACGCGTAGCTGTCCAGGGAACTCCGGAGGACCACGATGGCGCTGGCGTCGTTGCCGTTGCCGACCTCGTCGGCCCAGCGCTCGAGCAGGTCGTTACTGGGGCCCTGGGTGTCCACGTCACTGGGCTTCACGAGAAACGAGAGATGCCGCACGCGCACTGGGCCGTCCTTGCCGGTTGTGAGGGTGAAACGCAAGGCATCGGGACCGAAGGTCCGAGGCACCGTCGTCGGCGTCGTCGGGTCGAGTCGCGCCGTGAGCGTCGTGAAGCGCACCAGGAAATCGCCGGGGCGGCTCGTGATCTTGAGATGATCGCCGTCGGCGGTCTGGTCCACGACATTGCCGGTGGCGAGCGAGGTGAGCGAGAGCGCGGCGTTGGCGTTCACGTCGACCACGATCTCCTCGTCCCGTTTGGCCTTGTCCTGACCGTAGAGCGTGCCATAGAGCTGGAAGTCCACGCTGGCGCCCTGGTTGATCCGCACGGCGAGGTTGTCGAAGGTCGCGGCACTCTGGTAAGGCCGACTGACCGACTGCTGGACGCCGTCCGGGCCGGTCCAAGCGAGCCTTAGGCTGTTGATCGACTGGGACTGGCCGCGCGTCTGGAACGTCAGCTTGGTGAGGCTGTAAGGCTCGTCGACGGCCTTGACCGTGAGCGTCCCCAGCGGGCTCTCGTGCCCGGCGATCAAATCGCCCATGCCGCCCACCCAGGAAAGCTCGGCGTGGCCGAAGCGCTTGATCGTCGTCACTTGGAGCGGACTGATGCCGCCGTTGGGCGACTGTCCGGCGACGGCGAGCGGCGTGCTGTCGGGCTTGGTCGCCGTGAAACCCGTGAGGTCGAAGGCGACGCGGTCGGGATTCGGCCCGGGATCGAACGTGGGGCTGAGGTCGCCACGCACCGCCAGCTTCAGGCTCGTGCCCGCTTCCAGCCGGAGCGACAAGTTGGAGAAGTTCAGGACGCCGTCCGACGGCATCGTCGTGGGCCCGGCGAGAACGTCACCCGTCACGGCGTTGACCACCCGAACCGAAGGCACGAGAGCCGAGAGGAAGTCCGTCGCGCCCGTCAGGTCCTGGTCATAGCCGCGCTGGAAGTCCGGGTCGCCCTCGGCGGCGTCGATGTAGCCCGTGAAGTTCAAGGTCTTGATGACGGCGGCGGTGTCGCTGGGCGCCGTGAGGGCAAAAGCCCCGAGCGTCACGTCCCGGCTCCCGAGCGTCGCCACGGAGGCCAGGAAGTCCCCTAAAGAGGCTTGGACCGTGCCGGGCGCGCCCCCCGACCTCAAGTTCAGCTCCGAGACCGGCGTGGTGTTCGTGGCTGACGTCGTCAGCGCGGTACCAGCCGGCGCCGCCCCGACCGGCGTGCCGATCGTGTAGTCAGTGAAAAGCGTATCGGGGACGTCGACGACCAGCTTGCTCCAGTTCGGCCCGAAGTACGATTGAGCATCGGCCTCGGTCGGCACCCAACGCAGGACCGCCCCCACGTCGACGAAGTAGACCTTGGGATCGGACTTGATCTTGACGAAGCCGATGCCGGGCTTGCGCGTCATGTTGCGGCCGAGCGGGACCGTGGCCATGAGCGCGTCCGAGATGGTCTCAACGGCGGAAAAATCCCGGTACCAAGAGTAGTAGGTCGGCTCGTCGGGGAAGACGTGCCGGATGAAGTCATCCCCGATGACGTAGACGGTGGTGCTCTCGGGCACCTTGATGAGATGCCCCGGCATCATGATGCCGTCAGCCGAAGCCGCCCCGGCGAGGACCAAGAATCCAACAATGACACAAACAGCAAGTTTCAAGCGCATATATAAACATTATAGCAGAAGACGGCAATAAGAACTCTCGGGTCTAATACTCGAGCAGAATCCCTCCGCCCTACAGAACAACAGAACCCCTCTGGCTTCGCCATCTCCCCTTTTCAAGGGGAGAGAAATATGAGGCGAATTCCGTCTCCTATTACCCTCCCCTTAACTAAGGGGAGGTGGCCGTAGGCCGGAGGGGTTCTGCTGTTCCGTCGGAGGGGTTCTGCTGTTCCGTCAGCCAGAGGGGTTATGTCCAACGAGTTCCGACCTTATCCGCTCCAACACC
>Ga0182027_10001379_pt1 | contig 40757 bp, 35 predicted proteins | sample 712E1DmetaG_FD_121300 | JGI IMG/M metagenome (GOLD analysis project Ga0182027, IMG submission 121300) | Permafrost microbial communities from Stordalen Mire, Sweden - 712E1D metaG (Illumina Assembly) | ecosystem: Environmental > Terrestrial > Soil > Wetlands > Permafrost | place: Sweden...
AACCTTCCAACGGGGATATAGTATTTGGTGATAAGAAATTCAAAAACTTTGAACTATCAGTAGACTGGAAAGCAAGTAAAATGGCAAACTCAGGTATATTCTATGATGTAAGAGAGGTACCGGGTCAACCAATATACTACGCTGCACCGGAAGTTCAGATTCTCGACAATGTTGATGCAACCGACAATAAAGTGGCAAGTCACCTTGCAGGTTCACTTTATGATATGATTGCAGCAGATCCGAAAACCGTACATCCTGCCGGGGAATGGAATACAATGCTGATTACCGTTAAAAATGGCAAAGTAACTCATGTCCAGAACGGAGTAAAGGTTGTAGAATATGAATTATGGACCCCTGCATGGGATGCACTTGTTGCTAACAGTAAATTCAAAACGTTCCCCGGATTCACAGAAGGCATTTCAAAAGAGGGTTACATTGGTCTGCAGGATCATGGTTATCCTGTCTGGTTCAGGAATATCAAGATACACGAACTGTAATACTATTATAGTAAAAGATACCAGGTGAAAAGCGCCTGGTATTTTTTTTACTAATTTGAAACTTAACAAGTTTTTATACCTGGTTGATGTATTAGATTTCAAGCTAATTAACTGAGTTTTAAGAAAAGAATATTGTTCCCTTTTAATAAACTCCATAAAACAATTCTGAGATGAACAAAGAGATTAACGGATCAATGAAAGGTTCACCTTTTGTAAATATTGCTGTATTAATAATCATTTTTGCCGGGATGATTTATGCAAAATCGATTATTACTCCGTTTTTACTGGCCCTTTTCATAAGTATAATCTGTGCACAACCCATTTCCTGGCTTGAGAGAAAGAGAGTCCCCGGGTGGCTTGCGCTTATCATTGTATTATTGGGATTGATTTTTATTTTTTCCGGCCTGGCATTCCTTATCGGAGGAACCTTATCATCTTTTTCAGGAAATCTTTCAAAGTATGAATCTACCCTTACAAGTATAAGCAACACTTTTATCCAGTTTTTAAGTGAGAAAGGTATTACTATCCCAAAAGATCAGATATCCAATCTTATTCAACCGGCAAAAATCCTGGAATTTACAGTAACCGCTTTGAATCAACTATTCAATATGATGGGTAATACCTTCCTGATCTTCCTTCTCATTTTATTTATTCTTACGGAATTCGGAAGTTTTTCTGTTAAAGCTAAAGCAATTCTGAGCGGATCGGATAAATCTATTTCTTATTTTTCCACGATCATTCAAAACGTCCGTCACTACCTTGGGATAAAAACCTTAATATGCTTATTAACAGGAATATTTATATATATAGCATTATTAATCATAGGCGTTGATTATCCTCTGCTATGGGCATTGATTGCAGCCCTGATGAATTATATTCCGAATATTGGATCCATCATCGCCGCCATTCCGGCTGTTCTGCTTGCCCTGGTTCAACTCGGATTAGGTGGTGCGATCTGGACATTGGGTTCGTTTATGCTTGTCAACAATATTCTTGGAAACTTTGTTGAACCCAGGATCATGGGAAAAGGACTGGGTTTGTCAACGCTGGTTGTATTCCTGTCTCTGCTTTTTTGGGGATTTATACTTGGAATGGTGGGAATGTTCCTGTCAGTTCCTATTACCATGACAATAAAAATCATCCTGGAACAGAATGAGAAAACTAAATGGCTGGCAATCCTCCTGGGAACCCCAACTGAGGCTAAAACCTATCTCGAAAACAAAGAAATGTCCGAAAAGCTATATAAAAAATCAGATTTGCAGGAGAGTTGAAGATGTAAGAAGGAGATAAAGTTGGTACATCAGGTTATAATACATCGCACGCTTCTGGCATAATTGGAAGCTCATATGGTATTGCAACTGTTGCATCAATCGGTTTATTAAGTGCCGTATTAAAAAAACAAAAAGGAGTTCAGACAAGTTTACTTGCAACACAGGCTCTGATTACATCCGGCGCCTGGGTTCAGCTGATAAAACATTTTACCGGCAGAGAGGATCCCAGTGCTTCATATGTCTATAGTAAACTTCCGGGAGGAAAATGGTGGGGACCTTTTGCTCAATATGACCAGGATTTACCGGTTTATAAATCAGTCTCCTCTTTTGACGCTTTCCCTTCAGGCCATACGGCTGCGGCATTTTCAATTGCAACAGTATTTGCATCGCAATACAGCAACATAAAAGCAATCCCGATTATCAGCTATACAATGGCAACACTGGTTGGCATCCCAAGATTAACCGAACATCAGCACTGGGCGTCTGATATATTTGTCGGAGGGTTGATTGGTTATGTATGTGGGAAATTGGTTATTAATGGTTTGAATTGAACTTAAGATTCCCGGATAAACAGGTTGAACAAGTCATCCGGAAGATAATATTCAATATAGAATGATGATGCTCTAAGGTTGCAATTAATGATGAACGAATAAATGTCCTCATCTGAAGTCGATGGTTTTGTAATAAGTTTATTAAAGATACATTTAAGCAAAGTCAAAGTCAATTATATTTCATAATTTTAATTTTAAGAATCGAAGTTGATGAATATGAGTTTCTGGTACCTGGCACAAAAAAGAAACTCAAATTGAATCATTCGTACCGTTACTCAGCAGAGCCTGCAACTATTACTGAAATTGTTGTTCTGAAATGGTTCACTTCGACTTTAAGTAATCAAGAACCACTGGAAATCAACAGTGCTAGTTCCGTTCCCATGATCCCTCTAAAAAAGGATTTTGGTTGGTGGATTTTTATTCGAACAATTAATGTTTCGGTCAATCGTTTATATAGTTATGATGTATATTAACAAAAAAATTGAACCTAATTTAATTCAATATGAAAAACGCATTTAAAAAATCAGGAATAATTATAATATCCCTTTCTATTATTTTAATTTACTCTTGTAAGAAAGATAAGCCTACACCGCCAATTATTACAACTGTTGACGTTTCTGCAATAACACAAACTACTGCAGTCTCTGGAGGAAATATAACAAGTGATGGTGGAGATAGTGTTACAGTTCGTGGAGTTTGTTGGAGCACCAATCCAAATCCAATCTTTAATGACAATCACACATCAGATGGTTCATCCATTGGAAGTTTCGTAAGTAATATTACCGGGTTAACAGCGACTACAACATATTATGTCCGTGCTTATGCAACTAACAGTGCCGGAATATCTTATGGGAAAGAACTGACCTTTACCACATCTGCAACCACTTTATCAGTAACCGACATAGACCTTAATGTTTATAACACTGTAACTATTGGTACACAGACATGGATAGTAGAGAATCTTAAAACCACGAAATACAATGATAATACAGAAATACCCTTGATCACTGATAATAATGCATGGGCAGCACTAACCTCACCTGGGTATTCTTGGTATTACAATGAAACCAGCTATAAAAATAATTTTGGAGCCTTGTATAATTGGTATACAGTAGATTCTTCAAGTAATGGTGGCAAAAATGTATGTCCCGTAGGGTGGCATGTACCTACTGTTGCAGAATGGGCTACATTAACAACATTTCTTGGTGGTGAAAATGTTGCCGGGGGAAAATTAAAAGAAATAGGATCGACTATTTGGACTAACCCTAATATGGGAGCAAACAATGAAACAGGTTTTTCAGCTCTTCCGGGTGGAAGTCGCGACCTGTATGGGTTTTTCAATGGTATTGGAACATATGGCATCTGGTGGGCGGTTACAGATGTTGATCCTACTTTTGCCTTGCGTATTTATATGGATAGTGATGTAGGTAGTGCAGAAAGTGGTACCGGCTATAAGCATGGTGGCTTTTCTATTCGATGTTTGAAAGATAATTAATCAGGTAAAAAGGTGTTCGGGTCTGCTACTCGCCATGGCTCTCGCCCGATTGAATTTGAGTGAGGGTATTTGGGAGTTATTTGTTAGGCAAATGATAAATGGTGTTTAAGGTAAGGTATTGGGCATATGTTAATGTAGTGGATATTTTTTTATTTCTACCTTTTAAACTTCTTAATAATTCCATGAGATCAGTAGTAATTGGAGAACCATCTGGTGCAACAATGGAAGTAATATAGGAATTTTCAAGACTCGTGCTGCCGCTGAACAGTTTGTAAAAGAAGATCCATTTATACTCGAAGGTCTGGTAAAATCTTTTGTAATTAGAGATTGGAACGATGATTTGCTTCCTGAATAGAATTTGTCGTTCAAAACCTCTCAATTTCATTCAAAACCTGGCTCAAACCTGGCGCATAAAAAAAGAGCTAACTTGTTGTTAACTCCTTGATTATCACTGTGGGGCGTACTGGAATCGAACCAGTGACCTCTTGCCTGTCAAGCAAGCGCTCTGAACCAACTGAGCTAACGTCCCTTTGTCAGCGCAAAAATAGCAATTTTCCTTTTACATTTAATTTATGCAAAACAAAATGAAGGATGTTGACTCATGCATCTTTTTAAAGCGAAGAATTCAGCCTCTAATAATTATCATTTATTTTTGTTCTGCCAGTCTGTTCAGGAGTGTGAAAAGTACTTCCCTGTTTGATTCAATTAATTGTTTGTTTTTTAGTAACTCCTCTTCAGTTTGCACATATTTCCCGGATAATAATTCCTCTCTTCCTCCTTCAATCATTTCCAGTAGTAATTCCCACGTGGGTTCCAGATGAAATTGCAAAGCCAACACTTTATCTTTATAAATATATGCCTGATTTTTGCACCCCTCAGAAGAGGCTAAATGAATGGCCTTTTCTGGTAAATCAAAAGTGTCGCCATGCCAGTGAAAAACTTTTAACCTCTTCCCCATATCAAAAAACAAATTGCCCGACTGTGCAAATGGTGTCAGTTCGATATCAAACCAACCAATCTCCCTTTCTTTGTTCTTATATACTCTCGCCCCCAATGCGACAGAGACTAACTGTGATCCAAGACATATACCTAAAACTGTTTTGCCGGCATCAACAGTTTGCCTGATAAATTCCTTTTCTTTTACCAGCCAGGGAAATTGCTCTTCATCATGAACACTCATCGGACCTCCCATTACAATAAGCCAGTCAATATCAGAAATTTCAGGTAAACGGGTACTTTCAAAAAACCTTGTTGAGGTCAGTGAATGACCTGAAAATGAAATCCACTCTATGATACTTCCTAATCCTTCATGGGCAACGTGCTGGAAATAATGTATTCTTATTTTTTTCAAAGCAATATGTTTATTTACCTAATTATCAGGTTCGTCTAGGAAAAGTCAAATCCTGAAATATAAGCTGGTGCGTTATAAAAACATTCCTTCTCTTTGTCGGACAGATTTATGAATCTTGAATATACCAGTCCGGGTTTTGCATTCAGCATCCTGTTTAATGCCCCCATTTTTACAACTGTTCTCATTTTGTCATACAATTGACTATGGTCGTCGAGCCATGCCAGACCGGTATGAAAACCTTCTGCAGCACAGACTGACTCAAAAAGTTTTCCCAGCAGATTTTCGCGTCCCTTTATACAATAAATAGCATCGAAAACAATGTATCTGAATTCTCCCGGCCGGAACAATCTCCGGAAATATGGTGTTTTAGGCAAAACCTTCATCATTACCCAACCCCAGATTCCGGGAATATCATATACCTTATAAACCGAAGGTATCGCACTGACTCCTGCAATGATCTTGTTCCCCTCTTTTAAAATGTAATACTTGTCGCCGAAAAATGAATAGTCAGTACTAAAAAAAGAATAGTCCCTGTAATATTCCAGTAAAAGGGATTCCATTTCAGGTTTTTCATCATCCCTTAACTTCGAAACCCGGTGATCGGATTTAGGCGAAAATCTGCTGAACGCAACTGTAAGGAATGATCTTATATACTCATATCCTGCCTGGTGGACAAGGTTTTTAGATCTTTCATTCTTGCTTTCCAAAAAAGCATACATAATGTGTCTGTCTCCCTCAAATACATCATGAAGATCCAATAAATGCGGCTTACTGAAAATTTCCAGAGTTTTTTGTTTGAAACTGTCGTCCTTCTCAGGTTTTATCAGCGCTTTCGTCCGTCTCCTCCAACCGGAATCAGATTGATATGTTGACTGAAAAGCAAGGTAACGCAGATATGAAGTAGGGTATCGCAGGTTACCTTGTCCGGAGATGCGATAACATGATCCTACTGTTCCGGTTATCTGGTTTTTCTTATAAAGTGAAACAAATCTGATCTGATCTTTATATGCAGCAATGCGCGGGGCGATATTCTGTAATGAAAACCTTAACCCCCCTTCAGAACCCTGAACAGCATGATTGAGGATGTCTAAAATCCCCTCATTTGCATAATCAGAAACTCTTACTTCAAGTCCCTTGTAATCAAATACCTTTTTTTCAAACATATGGGGTTGTCGAAATAAACCGCAATATATGAAATAAGGCGTAATGGCGCAAAGGCGCAAAGGCATAACGGCAAATAATGTATTTTGTATTATAGATTATTGGTAATGTTAAGAATGAAGGAAATGGCATTATTTGATAATTAATATTTCATTCCTAAGCCATTGTGCCGCTGTGCTGTTAAAGAGTCAGGTGATAGTCGGCAAAAGGGCAGTTGAAATAAGCAGATCTTCAGGGTTGGTAATCTTTATATTTTCACGGTTACCTTCAATGAGGTTGATTTTTTCTCCTGTCTTTTCAAGAACAGTCGCATCATCAGTAAAATCCGGACTATATTCCTGCAGATAAGCATTTTTGATTAGTCCGGTATTAAATACCTGTGGAGTTTGAATCTGTTTTATGTGTAACCGGTTAACCGGAAGGCTTCCCTGGTCTGTTAATATTCTCAGAGATTCAGTCGGAGAAATTGTCGGTATTGCATTGCCAAGCTTTTCAGCAGTATCAAAACATCTTTTGATAGTATCTATACTCACGAAAGGTCTCACTCCGTCGTGAATGGCTACCAAACCCTCATTATTGACAAATTTAAGTCCGTTCCTGACAGAATAGAAGCGGTTGTATCCGCCCTCAACAAGGGTGTGGAGGATTGAAAATGAATGTTTTTTCTGAAGATCAATCCAGAAACGCAGCTGGTTTTCAGGTAGTACCGTAATTATTTCAATTGCATCATTGAATGATTTGAATCTTTCAATTGTGTGCATAAGAACTGGTCTGCCGGCAAGCTCCAGAAATTGTTTGGGAATTTCTGCTCCCATCCTTTTACCACTACCTGCTGCAACAATTACAACGTACAGATCCATAAAAACCGCATTTAAGATCAACTTTTTGCCCCCTTCCTCCTAAAGGGGGTTTAATCCTCGTTTTTTAAGAATAATTTCTTAATTTGAGGGAATTAGCCCCCTTTAGGAGGGATTGGCGGGCTATTCTTTCGTATACAAAAATCTCTTTATGCTTCTCTTTGGTGTTTTTGCAAATTCTTCAGGATGTACCCTTAATTTATTTATGGCCATGAATTCAGGCAATCTCTCATTTACCTCTTTCCTGGTTTTATCCAGATACTCAATAAGCTGATCTTCTGATATATTATCCCTTTTCAGCATTTCATAATCGGGGAAAACCAATGCGATCAATTTATTATCTACTAAAATTACTACCGATTCGACGATATAATCTTTATTATTTATAACAGCCTCAATTTCTTCAGGATAAATATTTTGACCCGATGGCCCGAGTATCATGCTTTTGCTTCTTCCTTTAATGAAAATATTGCCATCCTTATCAATTACACCAAGATCGCCGGTATGCATCCAACCCTTATCATCAATCATCTCCCGGGTTGCTTTTTCGTTCTTATAATACCCTGTCATCACATTCTCCCCCCTTAGAATAATCTCTCCGACAATGTTTTCCGGATCAGGTGAATCAATGGTAACTTCCAAAGTATCAACAGCTCTTCCGGATGCACCAAGCTTTGTGGTGTCCCATGAAGCATAACTGATTAGCGGCCCGCATTCTGTCATACCGTATCCGACAGAAAATTTGAATTTTATTTTTTTAAAAAATATCTCAGCATCCGGGTTAAAGGCAGCTCCCCCTATTACTATCTCTGCAAACTGTCCACCAAATGTTTCCGTCAATTTTGCATTGATTTTTTTATGTAATATATTCTTTAACCCGGGAATGGAAAGCATGATCTTCATAGCAGGTTTACTAATAACCGGCAATAGCTGTTTCTTGAAGATCTTCTCAATAACCAGGGGTACTGAAAGGATCAGCCGGGGTCTAATTTCTTTAAATGCCTGAATTATAATTTGTGGCGATGGTGTCTTTGACAAAATTGTAATATGGCATCCGATTGTAAACGGAAAAAGGAATTCAAATGCACATCCATAGGTATGTGCCAGAGGAAGGAATGAAACAAGAGGATCTCCCGGTTTTAAGGGCATGTTATTCTGAGCATATCTGACGTTGGCAGCAAGACTGTTATGAGTTATCATTACTCCTTTTGAAAAACCTGTCGTTCCCGAAGTATAGCTAATTACTGCAAGATGATCATTTGAGATGTCAGAGAACTTAATGTTCTCTTTTTTAAGCTCAGAGAAAGCATTAGAATATTTCTCGTTAAGTGAGGAGAAAACTTCTTTAACTGCCTGGCTATCTGAAATTATCATCTGGAAGTCATCAAGAGAAAATACTCCGGTTATCTCTGGCATTTTGATGATATCCAGAAGGTCAAATATTTTCTCATCTACGAAAAGAAGTTTAGAATCAGAATGGATAATTATATTAGTAAGATCATCGGGTTTAAAATCGGGAAGAATCGGAACTATTACAGCGCCATAAGTTACTGCTGCCAGATAGGTAATGCACCAGTTCGCTGAATTCCGTCCAACCAGGGCAATTTTATCCTCCTCTATTATTCCTGATTCTTTAAAGAGAATATGAAGTTTTAGGATTTTTTCAGCTATCTCCTTGTAAGAAAGACCTTTTTCTTTATAATTCGACAATGCCTCAATTTCCCAGTTTTGTCTGATACTCTGTTCAATATATCCGATTAAACGTTCCTGTATCATAGATTTGGATTTTAAATTTTCCGACGAAATTACAATTTGATTAGCAATAATATGTTCAATAATTCAACTTTTCTCATAAGTTGAAAGTCTGGGCAGGGGTCACTAAATGAAATACATCAGAAGAATTGCCACTATCGAAAGAATATTTACCACTGTAAAAAAGTAATTATATCCTTCTCTTTTTTTGCTGAACTGACCAAGTTTCCGGGCAAATATACCAATAGTAGGAACAAAAAGGACAACGAGGAATGCAAAAAATTCAATGCCGAAGAATACCGTTTCCAATCCGCCTTTCACAAGTGCCGAGAGATAGATAACTATCAGAAGTACCAATAAGTAAAGGAGATAACTTATTTTAAGAAGCAGCGTGGATACAAGCCTGCGTTTATGCAGCTGATGGGGTTTAAGATAGGCATAGGCAAGAGCAAAAACTATAATAATAAAAACAACCCCAAGAATATGATTCAGCACGGCAGGAAAATTGGCCATATCCACAGGTATTAGTTTGATAATCACGATTCTTTATTTGTCCATACTAATGAACTTGCTCCAAGTACAGCAGCATTATGAGTACTTAGCTGCGAAGGCAGCAGCTTCACTTTACCTTTATAAATGCTGAGAAGGTTTTCTTCCATATATTCTTTTGCAGGTTCAAAGATCAAATCCTTGGCAAGGGCCAATCCGCCAAAAAGAAATATTGCTTCAGGATTGGTGTGCGCTACAACATCGGCAAGTTTGAAGCCGAGCATCCTTCCTGTATGCGTAAATGCTCTCTTTGCAATATAATCGCCACGTTTGGCGGCATCGTGTATAATTTCGGCATCAAGCTCTTCAAAACTCAATTTCCTCAGCTCGCTGGGTTCATTGCTGTCAGCCATTATCTTAAGAAGAGATCTTTTGAGTCCCGTGGCCGAGACGTATGTTTCGAGACAACCTTTTCTGCCGCATCCGCAATCGCGGTTTGACGGACCCGGCCGAATTGCAGTATGTCCGATTTCGCCGGCAAAACCATCATGTCCGTATAAAAGTTTCCCGTCAATAACAAACCCGCTGCCAAGGCCGGTACCAAGAGTAATTACAACAAAGTTTTTCATCCCCTTAGCGCCTCCGTATATCATCTCTCCCACAGCTGCTGCATTGGCATCGTTTGTAACAATCACCGGAAGGTTTGTATGCCTGTTAAATATTTCGGCAAGAGGGACAATTCCTTTCCATGGAAGGCCTGCAGCATGCTCTATTGTTCCTTTATTAATGTTTCCCATGGGTGCACCAATGCCAAATCCTATAACTTCTGATCCGTTCCCTATCTTTTGGGCTGTTACCTGTATCTTTTCGTATAATGCAGCTACAAATACTTCAATTTCATCATAATGAGAGGTTTTCAACTTGTCTTCACCCAATATATTACCTTCTCTGTCTACAAAACCAAAGACTGTATTTGTACCACCGATGTCAATACCTACCGCTACCTCTTTTTTTGCCATAATATGTAAATGATTGCTTTATACCTGTAAATATAACACTTACAAATTTAAAATATGAATTCTGCTTATCTAAAATATTTCCGCTGTTTCAGGGTTACCTGCAAAATCAGTTCATCCTTCTGTCTTTTTACCTCTCCCCAACGGGGCTGTTGAATAAGTCGAAATCCATTAACCACAGAGGGGTCCAAGCTTTAAGAAATAGCCCGGTGAGCCTGTCCCGATTTACCGGGAGCTATTTTAGCGAAGGGGCCAGCCTGCAGAGGTGGCATTTTACACAAAGATCACAAAGGATTGAATTACATGGTTTTAACTTTGTGTCCTTTGTGCCTTCTTAGTGTACTTTGTGGTTAAAAAGGACTTTTTCAACACCCACCTAAAATCTTAATATTGTTTTAGACCCCCTTCTCTCTTGTTTGAAGAGGGCAAGGGGGAAGAGGTAAATAAAGCTATTCCGGTATATATTCATTCCCCACTTTCCTTGCCCTGGTTGGTTTATCAAGATCAATCCCGAGAGATATCCCCGTTTCTACAAGAATATTCCATCCTGCTGCAAGCTGAACATATTCAGCATATTGACCACCATCAGGAATAATTATTGTCGGAAAAATGGTTTTTTTGGTTGATACCGCAATGATATTCATTCCAACGCCTTTCACCAGGCACTCATTAAATTTCCCCATTTCAGCAGCAAATGGTTCAATCCATATCAGAACTTCCTTTTTGTCCATTACTTCCTCAATACCATGAACTGCAAAAGTTCCCTCGAGGAAGGCTGATTTTTTTCTGGTAATTTCATTGGTTTTCAAAGCCAGCTCTTCAGCAACCCCGTTGTTTCTTCCGGCAAAGTATATTGTGCCGGCTTTCCTTATTATTTCAGTTATTGCCGGATCAATTTTTAATGTCAGAGCCTCTTCCGTTTTTCTTGCCAGTTCTTTTAGCCCTTCCATTTTCTCGCCCCTGATGATCCTGAGCAGTGAATCATAAAAAAGCCCCTGTTCAATCACCGACTTTGTAGCCGCCACTGCGTTTTCTTTACCACAGATTAAAATATGTGTAGCCGAAGCAATTTCTTCAAGTTTCGTTTTCGGGTTTGCCGTGAGACCAAAAATTGCAGTATGTTTCTGTTTTTTAAGTAAGGTTGTCAGACGGATAACCTCTTTTGTCTGACCCGAGTTTGAGGCAGCAAATACAGCATAGTCATTCAGATTATATTCTTCAGCCTGGGTACACCCTTCCGTTACAACAGGAAGAGTAAATCCTTTTTTATGAGATGTATAGATTGCCCGTTTAGCAGGAAAAATCCTGCTACTACCTTCTCCGGTAAGAAATAATCCTTTGAACTTCCTGACGGCTGCAGCAAACTTTTCCGCTGCCTCAGGCTTAAAGGATTTAATGATATCCGGTGATTCCATCATTTCCTTTACAAGGGCATATTTATTGTACTTTTCCTCTGTTAGATTCATAATTATTACATTTTATTTATAAGAAATTCTGAAAGATCATCCTGAACCTGAGTCTCTCTCTGGAAACCGCCTCCGAGATGCTGCCAGTAAACTTCAGCATATTCAATACCAACCATTTTTCCATAGTTCCGGTTTCCTTCGAGAACATATCCGAAGAAATCATTCATTTTATGCATATGCTGCATCAACTCTATCTGGGAGACATGATAGCCGAGCATTTTTTTCTTTGTTTCAATAGCTGTTTTTATATCAACAAAAAAATGTGGTGGGACTATCTGTGATCCCAGCGGATCAGATAAAGTCAGTGGGGAGGTATGATACAGCAGTGGTGTTATCTCGAGAGACTTTTCTTTGACCGGGACCGTATCGAGCGATGAGACCATTGCTGCCGTTTCAACAATATTGGCTGTTGTACGATGATCAGAATGGTAATCAGAAGCAAGATGAGTGAATATTATCCCTGCCCTGACCTTTCTCATCAGAGATATTGCTTTTAACCTCAACTCCCTTGTGTCAAACAGAAAACCGTCGGTTCCTCCCAGCATATAGTATTCAGCATCAAGAACTGAAGCTGCTTTTTTTGCTTCCTCAATCCGGAGTTTTGCTGTCTCCTCCATGGTCATATTACAACCGCCAAGGTCTCCGGCGGTCAATGTGGCTATAACAATTTTGTAGCCTTTGTCTTTTAGTAATTTCAAGACTCCTGCGTTCCATGCTTCCGCATCATCGGGATGGGCATGAATGGATAATGCAACTTTATTAAATTCTTTAGTCATGGTTGTTTTTTTTATTTTTTTTTGCAAATATTTTTTCGAGCTGTACAAATTCCTGCAATTCTCCGGCAAGTGGTTTTATATAATCAATGAATTTTTGAGATACATGATTCCCTTCCTTATTAAAGTAATCTGACGGCATTGGTTTAGCTGAAACGGCAACTTCTTTTAACGGAACTTTACCAAATTCAATGGTATATGGGTTGTTTGAAGTTCTCTTAATACTAACCATAAATCCTGATTCTCCTTTCTCAGCCAGTTTAACCGCTTCGACTCCGCAGCGATAAGCTTCTATAAGGTCCACCTCAGAGGATCTCACAAAATCGCTCATTATCAATGACTCTGTGATTTGAAATTCGCCCCTGTATCCGAATTCTCCTGTTATCATCCGGTGAAGGCTGAGTGCAACGCTTGAGCCGCCCATAGCCCCAAACTCAGTATTATTAAACTTATCTTTCACGGTAGCAGAACTTACCGGAGTGCCATCGGAATATTTTAATCCTTCTCCGCAAACAATGGAAACCCAACCATATTTTTTAATGCATGAATCAGCTTCTTTCAGGAATTTTTCCCGGTCAAAATAAAACTCCGGGGCATAAATAAGATGCGGGGCATCTTCTTCATTTTTTCTTGCCATTGCAGTTGCAGCTGCGAGCCAGCCGGCATCTCTTCCAATAGTCTGATAAATAACAAACGTATCAACTTTCTGCATATCGCGGGCAAGTATTCCGGCCTGCATAACATTCAGAATATTTGACCTTGCAGCTGAGGCAAATCCCGGAGTATGATCGGTACCGAATAAATCGTTATCAACAGTTTTAGGAATTCCAATACCTATGAGTTCGTACTTTTTATTTCTGCAATAGGATTCAACCCTGTGGATTGTATCCATAGTGTCGTTACCTCCTATCAGAAAGAAATATCTTATATTATATTTCTTAAGTACATCAAGAATAAGGGGAAGATCTTTCTCTTGTACCTTGTATCGCGATGATCCCAGTGCTGAGGAAGGTGTATGACGTAATCCTTCAATAATATTGCGCGGCTGTCTTCCAAGATCGTACAACCACTCCTGCATGAAACCTTCAATCCCAAAATGCATTCCATATATATCCCCGATGAAAGATGAGACTAAAGCTGTTTCTATAACTCCTGCAAGACTCGAGTTGATCACCGATGTCGGTCCTCCCGATTGACCGACGAGAGCATTTCCTTTAATCATAATTATTCATTTATTCCGTTTAACATGTAGTTTCGTTTGTCTCCCAGGTTTTCACCCCTAAATCCCTCAAGGGGGACTTATTGCATATCTGAGTATTAGTCCCGCACAGCGGGATTGTGGGACAAAAACAACTATACAAATTTCAGTAACCCAAAATGTTCCGGCTGATGGTAATCCGGCTTTTCTGTGCCCACCGGATTCCATGTGACGTAATGAGGAACTGTAAGCTTATCACCGCACTTATAAAAATTCGCCCTGAAGATTTTCCCTTTCAGATCTTTCACCTGATGATGAAAAAAAACTTCAAAAGGAATGGCAATTGTAATCGTCCATACAGATTCTCCTTCTATTTCTCTTACTGGTTTTGTACCAGCAGTTGTAAGCCTTCTTATTTTTGAGATGATCTCGGGCCTTACCCTCTGGCTGTTTGCCCTCCCGGTTCCAATTCCGAGCAGACAGGTCCCGATTGCATTAAACTCCATATTATAATATATCCCGTCATCCTCCGGTGAAACAAAAAACTCGACACATGAATCTTCGCAAACCATTTGATTTGTATCAGTTTTTTCTGCCTTGAAATAATTCTCGGTAATATAATATTTCAGGAAAATTTCATGGTCATTATATGCAATAGACAATGCCACATCAGGCTTATAATTATACTCTTTCCAGTTAATGGTATCGATCAGCAGCCGTTCTTTCTGTTCATCCATACTGACTGAAATTTCTTCCAACGGAGGATAATCTGATTTAAGTTCTACTTTTTGTACTTCTGCAATTTTCATATCTGAATGCGTTTTACTTCGGAACTTAAAGAACCAAAATTAATATAAAAATACATTCATTCCTAATTCTAAAATATCCCTGTTAATTTAATTCATTACAGGCTAGAGAAGCATGTTTCTGGTTTTCTATTTTCCCTTTTTCTTTTCGCGCAGTTTAGGATCCTTGAAGTTTTTAACACTTATATCCCATGCCTTGGAATCTGTGAATTCGAGCTCATATCCTGATCTTAATTCAATATCGACGGGGTAATAAGAAACAGGTTCCGGCTGCCTGTGTGTTGTAAAATCACCCGTAGTCCATTTCCTGTCGCCATTCAGATCGTATATTACCCGTAAACGGTAAACACCTGGATCCAGGAGTGGAAAAACAGTTTTACCATCTTTTGTCATGTAATTTTCTGCAACAAGGTTTTCGGTTTTATCAAGCAATTGAATTATCCTGTTACCATCATAATTTTTAATTGCAATTGTCAATTTACAATATGATTCAGGATCTTTAATAGAGAATTTTGTTCCAACAGAATCGGAAAAATTATTATAAATATTGCTAAATGAAGCTCTATCCGCAATAAAGAGGTATTTCTTGCCCTCTGCCAGCTTTGTTTTCAGGTAATATTTACATGAATTGGCACTGTCTTTAAACAGATGGTATGGTAAACTTTGTCTGGTTTCCTTAACCAATTCATAAAGTTTGATTTTCGAAGTATCAGGCTGCCGGAAAGGAATTTTGGATTTAAAAATAATGGATTGTCCGGGTTTTAAAAAACCTGATTGAATAGTGCTTTCATAAGTGAAAACAGTCCTTTTTACTTTTGCCACCCGTGGCGGCCGTGGTGCAAGGTATCTCATAACAATAGTGTCTTGCTTATAGCCTGTTACCCCAAGTGTGTCTGTAAAAGGAAATTTTATAATAGTACTAATCTGAGGCTGCGAATAAAGAGAACTGTCTGTAAGCCATACACTTAAAGTATCTCTGCTTCGGCTTGATTCTGTAAAATACGATTTATTGTCTGCCTTTAGTATAGAAAAATCAAATTTCATTGTATCGGGGGGCAAAGAGAGGATGTATGTCAACTGGTATTTATGATCCCTGTGAGAACTTATAAGGTAATGAGCTTTCTTCAGTGCAGTAAACTGGTGTAGTTTGTATTCTCCGATTAAGGCTACCGGTTCCATGTTTTTTGCTTTCTTTAGATTTGTTGTGTCTTTAGATGCTGCAGTGTTTTTGTTTATCCCCTTTTTGACTGTTTGGTTGGATTTGGCTTCTCCCTTTTTTACCTTTATTGTATCTTTAACAACAGGAGGTGGTGGAATGTAATTTTTCCCGGGGGTGATTACCACAGTGGAATCCATGAATGCAAACTCTTCATCAGGACGATTATAGTTTTTGCTGTTATCCCCATCTTTCAGTCCATATAACCTGTAAATTCCCGGACGAACATTATCAATCCTGAAATAGCCATCCTGATCTACTCTTGAAATATATTCAGGAAGGTGCTTAACCACAGCAGAATCAGCTAACTCCCTGTATAAAAGTGCCTCTGTTTTCTCAGGAACATTAAGATCAAATGCATTATAAATATTCCCTGTAACAGAAAGAGAATCTATTACCGGTCCGGTCGAAATTACAAACTGATAATTCTGAAGAATATTCCCTTCATTCAGATCTTTTATTCCATCCTGAAAATAAAAAGTATACGTTGTACTGTCTTTCAGTTTATCATCGAATTCAACCTCTACAGCCTTCCCTTTTAAGAATACTCTCGGTTTCTTTTTCATAGGTGGGGAAACCATGAATTTTTCATTTATGTTATCCAGAGCAACATATTCATTAAATACAATTTCAAGTTTGTTCCCCCTGAAATTTCTGGCCCCATTCACCGGAATACTTTTCACTACAACCGGAGGTGTCCTGTCTTTTGGACCGCCCGAAGGAGAACTGATCTTAGCACATGCACCGATTATTACAACGAGAGCTGAACTAAGAAAAAGACGGGCAATCATCCTTCTATTCATAAACTTCATCGGTTTATTAATGAACTACAAACTTACATCATTTTTTAAAGATTCATTTCGATATTGAATTAAATGACAATTGGTTTTCAATATAAATATGAGGACTATTTTTCATTCAATAACCCCCATCCCAGCCTTCCCCCACGGGGGAAGGAGCACAAACAAAGCCTTTCCCCCTTGGGGGAAACGGGAAAGAGGGTTTAGAAACTATACATAACCCTGGTTTTTTGGTTTTGATCAATAATATTATTTTCTACCTTTGGCCCTAACAAAATTGTTAATTATGCATTTACTTGTGATTCCCTGGGATGTGAATCCTGAAATATTCCGCTTCAGCCTTCCAATAATTGGTTCTTTTGCGGTCAGATGGTATGGGTTGTTGTTCGCCTCATCTTTTCTGTTCGGATATATTATCATGAACAGGATTTTCAAAAATGAAAATCTCGGGGAAGCTGTTCTTGACAGATTAACGATTTATATGGCCATTGGCGTTATCATCGGCGCCCGGTTGGGTCACTGCCTCTTCTATGAACCCGGCTATTATTTAAGCCATCCGCTGGAGATTATAATGATCTGGCATGGAGGTCTTGCAAGTCATGGTGCTGCAATTGGCATCCTGACTGCCGTATGGCTTTTTGCAAAAAAAGAAAAAAAAGATTACTTCTGGGTCCTCGACCGTATTGCCATTGTAGTTGCTCTGTCGGGGTTTCTGATCAGAATGGGAAATCTGATGAATTCTGAAATCTACGGCATAGAAACCACTGTTCCCTGGGGATTTGTTTTCTTAAGAAACCACGAAGTTGCCCCGAAACACCCGACACAGGTATATGAAGGATTAGCCTATCTGGCTATTTTTGTTCTTCTTTACAGACTATATTGGTCGAAAAAAGGGGAACATTATCAGGGTATGCTTATAAGTTTGTTGTGCATATTAGTATTTACTGCCCGTTTCTTTATTGAATTCCTGAAAGAAGACCAGGTGGCTTTTGAAGCAACCATGAAACTCAATATGGGACAATGGTTGAGTATCCCTTTTGTTTTGCTGGGTATTGCCGGGTTGTACTGGAGCCTGAAAAATAAAAAACGGGCTGTTATTATCCGGTAGGGACGATTTTTATACGTGTAGGGACGTTGCATGCAACGTCCCTACACGTATAAATGCAACATCCCTACTTGTTTTTAACAATCCCATAGAACAGGACATCAAGAATGGCATTCAGCCTGTTCTCAATATTCATCTCTTTCTTTTTCCAGAATAGAGGGACCTCAAGTCCTTTCAGTGTTGTCTGTACAGCCATTGCTGTATATTCACTGTTTACCACGTTAAAGACTTTTTTTCTTGCTCCATGATATATTATCAGACGGAGAATTGCAAGCTCCTCCCTGTCATATTTTTCGCGGATGGTCTCTATAAAATCAAAATGATCAAGGTTTTTATCAAAGATAGCATTATAATAATTTGAAAGTTTTTCGAACGATTTCATTCTTACAAAAACATAACTTCTCATTTTCTCGATAGGCGATTCAACAGCTTTAATTGCAGTAGTAAGCTCATTTCTAAGGACATTGGCTTCATAGAGTACAACAGCTTCAAAGATATCTTCTTTGCTTTCAAAGTAATAATAAATGGAACTTTTTCCCATTTTCAGCGCTTTTGCTATTTCATCCATGGTTGTCTTCTTAAAGCCATAATGGCTGAAAATCTGTCCTGCTGAAACGATAATTTTTTTTCTAATCTCCTCTTTGTTAATCATATACTGCGCATTTTTGCATATTATCTTCCTCCATGCAAAGATAATACAATTAGAAAAAATATCAATGCCTTCGAATGATTTGGTCGACAATTCGAAATCCTTAGCTCCGAATCCCTTCTAAATTACTCCCTCTATTCCTGTTTTTTTGCCCCCCTTCAGTGGGACAGGCGGCTTTGCTCCCAAGTCCGAATTCAACAATCTAAAATCCGAAATCAATATAATACTTTAATATTTTGTATTTTTGATGCTTTATTACTTCGGGGACGGGAAGAAAATAAAAAAATGAAGATAGGCAATCAGAATTATCAGAGCATCTGGATTGATGAAAGTGATACTGCCGTTGTCAGGGTCATAGACCAGCAAAAGCTGCCTTTCTTCTTTGAAATAAAGGACCTCCGGTCGGTTGACGATGTTTTTAATGCAATAAATGACATGACCGTCAGGGGAGCTCCTCTTATTGGCGCTACCGGGGCATTTGGCATCTACCTGGCCACACTCGAGATCAACTCTCAGACAAACATCAGGGAACATCTTTCAAATGCTGCACGATACCTGATATCCTGCCGGCCTACTGCAGTTAACCTTTCATGGGCTGTAAATTATGTGATGGGAAAGCTGAAAAATCTCGATTCTCCAGCTTCCCTGACAAAATCAGCTCTTGATGCCGCCCTTGAGATTTGTGAAATAGAAAAAGAAAACTGCAGACAGATAGGAAAGCACGGATTAAAATTGATCGAATCTTTAAGTAAGAAAAAAAAAGGGGCAACAGTTAATATACTTACTCACTGTAATGCCGGATGGCTGGCCTGTATAGACTATGGTACTGTAACAGCTCCGATTTATCTGGCTCATGAAAAAGGTATTCCTGTTCATGTGTGGGTCGATGAAACAAGGCCACGAAACCAGGGTGCAAAACTCACTGCATATGAACTCGGTCAAAACGATATTCCCTATACATTGATACCCGATAATTCAGGCGGCCATCTGATGCAACAAAAACAAGTTGACATTGTTATTGTTGGCAGTGACCGGACAACCAGAACAGGAGATGTTGCAAATAAAATCGGAACCTATCTGAAGGCACTAGCCGCCTTTGATAATAGAATTCCTTTTTATTGCGCACTTCCATCATCTTCAATTGATTTCAATATCAGTGATGGTGTGAAGGAAATAATAATAGAAGAGCGCGATCCTGAGGAGGTAACAAATGTTTCGGGTTTTGCTGAAGGAAAAATCAAGTCGGTCCGGATCTGTCCGGAGGATACCGTTGCGGCCAATTATGGTTTTGACATCACACCTGCCCGTCTTATTACCGGACTAATAACCGAAAAAGGAATATGCAGGGCTACAGAAAAGGATATTAAAGAAATGTTTTCATATAAATTCAATTAATATGGAAGGGGTAGTTAAATTCAATTGTCATTGGAACCAGTCGGGCCCTGTAATTTCTGATGAGCAATACGAAATCATAAATTACTGGAGAGAAGTTCTGTACAATATGGATCTTATCGGAGCTTATGAGAATGGAGTTGGCTTTGGAAATATCAGCATGAGGATAAAAGGTGGAAACCAATTCGTAATTACAGGTTCTGCAACTGGAGAAATTCCTGAACTGGAACCTGGTCATTATGTCAAGGTAAGTTCATTTAATATTGAAGACAATGCTGTTCAGTGTGTGGGACCATTAAAAGCATCCTCCGAATCATTGACACATGCTGCAATATATTCAGCTGATCCCGGGGCAAATGCTGTTATTCATGTTCACAGTATAGAACTCTGGAATGAGCTTATTTATAAAGTCCCTACAACAAATCCATCAATGGACTACGGAACAATAGGGCTGGCAAAAGACATCCTGCGCCTTTTCAAGGATTCAGATGTTTATGAAAAAAGAATCATCATAATGGCAGGCGACAGAGCCGGGATACTCACATTCGGTCATGACATGGATGAGGCGGTAAATGTATTGATGGAGTATTTAAAGAAAGAGGATTGACAAATTTTCTTTTTACAGGGGACTTGCATAATTACATTCAAATAACTAATATTGCAGTCCGTTTTTATTGGGCCCATAGTGCCGAAAAAATTGAAATCTTTATTTCATATTTTTTCGAGCATTCTCGAAATAGCAAAGATATTTTGCTATTTCGGAACTCAGCTGGTCCCGTTCCGCAAGGCGGAACGTGGATCCTCGAAAATCAATCAATATTTCTGCGAAATATTGTGATTTTCAGGATTAGCAGCACCTGATCTGATTCAGGAGGGGCCATATGAATGGATTTATGAATTTTTGGGCCCATAGCTCAGCTGGTTAGCAGCACCTGACTCATAATCAGGGGGTCGCTGGTTCGAGCCCAGCTGGGCCCACAATGAAAATCAGACACTTACAATCTCAATTTGTGGGTGTCTTTTTTTTTACGCCAGGTTTACGCCAGGTTTTAGACAAAATGTGTTTAAATTTAAACAAAGGTTGGCGGTAATTTATAAATAATTCTTCTTACAACATCCCATGTTCCTCAAGCCATTTCCTTACTCTCTCATGTTCTGCCTGATATTTAGCTTCGATGTCCTTGGTGATCTGTTGAAACTCTGGTTCATTCCTGATACTCTTGAATAAAGGGTCGGTTTCCGGCTTTCCCCGTTCTGTTTTTACAAGTTATGAAGTCACCACTATATCAATTACTTCAAATACGTATTCATCCAATTCAGCCATGCTCTGTCTCTTTGCATTTGTGTTACTGGGTCGGTGGCATTGTGGGCAGCAATTGGCCAACCAATAAATTTTGTAAGAGTACCGTTATCTGTCAATGTATGATATAATTTATAGGATTGCGTAACCGGCACTCTTGGGTCTGCATTGTTTGCCATAATTAGTGTAGGTGCTTTTATGTTTTTAGCCTCGGTAATGGGTGATTGCGCAATGTACTTTTTCATGTTATCACCTACCCATGGTGAGCCACCAATAAAATCTTCCCCAGTAACATTGCCATCGCTCAAACTGTATTCGTCAACCCAATCAGTCACCGCGGCACCAGCAACTGCTGCTTTCCAACCACCGTAATGCCCTGCCAGCCAAACAGTCATAAAACCACCATACGACCAACCGCTTACTCCAATTTTGGCAGTGTCTATTATTCCGGTAGCGGTTAGTTTTTTCAGGCCTGTCATAACATCACGGCCAGGGCCTGCACCTGCATCTCCCACTATCGATTTTCTATATTCGTTACCTAAATTATCACTTCCCCTATAATTGGGTTCAAATACAAAGTATCCTTCGTTTGCCAGTAGTTGCGGAAATCTGGAAAACTGTTCTACCGATGCTGCATTGGGGCCTCCATGTATAACCAAAACCAAAGGATATTTTTTCCCTTTTTCATAGTTAGTAGGATAAGTTATTATGCCGCAATGTTTCCAACCGTCATTTTCCCATCTAAAAGTTTCTGTTTTGCCCAGCGTCATCTTGCTCACTTCGCTGTTGTAATCAGTTAATTGAATAAGTTTTGAAGTGGTTGATGCCATATAATATAATTCAACCGGTTTACTTGGTTCAGAACCAGTAAACGCAATAGCACCAGTCTTACTAACTGTAGCATCCATCCAAAATGCCCAGGAGGGGCAAACACTTCCTATGTCAAGAGGTGTTGTTTTGCCATCTAAGTTCATGCTCCACATTGAAGTCTTATTGTCGCTATGTCCGCCCACCAATAAATTTTTACCATCGGGCATCCATGCTGAGAGAAACAGGTCTCTATTTAATTTGGAAGAAATGGCCTGGCCTTCACTGTCAGTTGCATTAGTAACCCATAGTTCATTGATACTCACACCAGTATCATCTCTTTTAAACCAATAGGAAATTTTACTCCCATCTGGTGAAAAATTAGGGAAGGCTTCCAATTTTGTTCTTGTGGTTAATGGCTTGTAAGTTCTGTCAATTACATTAAGCATTTGGATGGTTCTTTTTTGCAAATCACCTGAATAGGCAGATACTACTTTTACAAACAGGATGGTTTTACCATCGGGCGACCATGAGAATGGTGAAGATGGTGCACTTGGTGGAATGACAAGTGGTAAGCTCCAATCGCCATCTGTCAATCTTTTGTTGTCTCCTGTATTAGTATTTACCAACCAAATATGAGCCGCCATTGGTTGGCTTCCCACAAACATATCGTTGTTGGCTATTTCAAAACCTGTAAAACCTTTTTCAATTTCAGTTTTGTCTTTGGGTTCGTTAAGTGCTGCATAAGCAATGTCTACAGAGTTTGGGCTCCATGCAAAATGTTGTACGCCTTTTGGTGCTTTGGTAATTTGCTTTGCTTCCCCGCCCATCATGTAGAGTACAAAGATTTGATTAGTAGCATCTTTACCTTGTCCAACTTTGGATATAAAAGCCAATTGTTCACCGTTGGGTGACCACCGTGGGCTGGTTACTGTAAACCTGTCTTGTGTGAGCACTCTCTTTATACCCGAAGCCACTTCTACCAATACCAATTCGGCATTGAAACGATTTTGAACATAGTCGGGTCTGGACACAACAATAACAACACTTTTACCATCAGGCGATATTTGTGGGTCGGAGATATTGACGAACTTGGCATAGTCTTCTAATTCAAATTTCTTTTGTCCGTAAACATTGCTATTTCCAAATACAAGCAATATTGTTGTTAATAATGTAAAAGCTATTCTCATGTAGTTAAAATTAAGTATTTATTTTGGTTGTGGTCTGTTGGCATTATTCATACATAATGTTACATATGTGGTAAAATGATACTATGTATGCTTACGTTAAATATAAGAAAAAACTCATTGGACTACATCAAGATTTATCTGTTTTTATGAAAGAAATTAACGATTATTCGAGAGTTTTCCTATTATTCGGCAGCAATTCATGAAGTTTGTTGGCTTTATGATCCGGCAAGCGGGTTAAACATCATTAAGACAAGCCCAGGGTTCTACTGCATTCATTTTATATGAACTGGAAAAGCCGGACAAATTGACCACCCTTAGCCGGTAGAAACTGACCACCTCTGGCCGCAACAAATTGACCACTCTAAACCGGAGTTTAATCTTCGTTGTTTTGTTTTGTATATTCGGTGAAAGCAGACCGGATTTTGAAGTAGTTAAAAAAGGCCGGATTTTGTAAAAACGCTTTGAACTGTTTTTAATCTGTCGGTTCAGAGTTATAATTTTTTGAAACACGAAGTCACTTTTCAGGATGATATTGACACGGATGATTTTAAATTGCCAAATATTTGTTTACTTATATTCAACTAATAAGGCCGTATCTTAATGTAATCGGACTGATCAAAGGTGGTCATTTTATCTTGTTTTCGGTCTGTGTTTCGTGCTTCACATTTCTTTTCTTTGCAATTGGGTATTTGAGTCTATCATAAAAAAAGTTGCTATCAATTATCTCCTCTTATTACTTGATGGAGTTTGAGTGTTTTTAATTACAGGTTGTTCAACCCGGCGGTTTGCCTGCTGACCTGTAGCAGGAGTACTGCTTTGTGGTCTGGATTGTTGGACAGATTGAGATTGTGGTCGCATTTGCTTCCATGTATTTTGTTGATATTGCTGAGCATTTCTTATCTGATTTGAATTTTCAGTCTGCCTTGTGGGATTGGGGCTTTTTAGCTGAGGATTTGCTTGTACCGTTTGTTGGTTGTTAATATTGCCATTTTGAACATTACTATTATTGTTTTGACGATTTTGTACAGCCTGTTTGTTAATCTGGTCATTTACTGGAGCTCTATAACGGTCAGGTATTGTAACTGCAGGCTTTTTAATAGGTTCAGGAACATTTCCCTGAATATTTTTTCTTTCAGAATTCCTTTGAATTAATTGTTTTTCAGGAACATTTGAAGTCAACAAAGGATATTTGTTTTGTTTCTTTTGTAAATATTCAGATTGCTCAATCTGGCGCTGCGGGTTTCTGGTATTATATTTCTGCCTGTTCGTCTCCATCTGCCCGTATTCTTTAAACATTTGAGTCCGGTTAGAATTATTTCTATCCCAATTATCAGTAACTATATCCTTGTTCCTGTTACGCCAGTCGTTCACACTATGACTGATGCTGTTATTATTCATTGATTCGCGGTGCATGTCATAGTAATCATAATAATGGCTAGCTAATTCGGGATATTTAGAAAAATGTTCAGGATAATAGAAGTACCATTCCATGAAGTACTCAGAGGGAAGTCCGAAAAAAACTACATTTCGGCCGGGATTATAATAAAATCCCCAGTCATACCAGTATGGGTAAGGATTCCAGTAATCATAAGGATACCATGAAGGGTAGCCGAACCACCAATTGTATGGATTAGTATTGTAATTTGTTACATCCTGTGTAAGGGGAGCATTATAATCATCAGGCTGATAGCCATTGTCCTGGGCATATTCCTGCGCTGCATTGATATATTCTTCCTGTGCCTGGGGATTGTTATTTAAACTTTGCTTCCAATCGTCTGCTTCCTTTGCATTTTTTTGAGTTAATATGAGGTTTAAAGAATCTGTCTTATGTATAACTCTTTCAGGATTCTTTTTATAATAATCCCCTACAACTACTGTATATTGCATATTGTCAAAAAGCATATCCAGGACTTCAGGCATTTTTATCATTTCCCTGAAAGTATTTATAACTTCGGGATTGTAACCACTTAGCAAAAGCTCAAAATCTGAATTATAGCCTTTATTCATTTTATCAATCTGAATAATCAGGTTGTAATTATTTTTTCGCTCCTCTAAAGCGGTTTTTTGTATTTCTTCTGGGTAATTAGCCAACATATTATTGATCTCATCTTCTGATTTATTAGTGGAAGCAGCAAGATCAGCTATCAAGCCATCATATCGGGTCAGGTTCCATATTTTCTCCTGCTCTTCTTTAGAGAAAGTGGAAATTAGTTTTTGGAATGCGTCCTGTGAATTATTTTGCATTCCATTCAGCTTTGCAATAATTTCAGGATATTCAGTAGCTTCAAATATTATTTTTCTTGTTTCTGTTGGATACATTGCAATTGCATCTACAGTTTCCTGGTTATTCTTGATAACCTGTTTGAGCAACGACCTACCATCATCCTGTGCTACACATTTTGTCCCTGAAGCAACTATTAATAACACTAATGCTATTCCATTATAATTCTTTTTCATGTTTTTATCTCTAAGTTATTTTTTATTGAATCATAAAGATTATGACCTGCTGAGTCTCTCCATCAAACTATTATTAATTATCACTTAATTCATATTATAATATATTTTAGCATGAAGGTCAAATGGTTATATGTTCAATAAAAGTACTAATAAATATTGAAAAAGCCAGTGGCCCTGACTACCTTTAGTAGGAGTAAGGCTACCACCCCAACCCGGAGTTAAATCCTTGTTGTTTTGTATTGGATGTTCGGTGAAAGCAGACCGGATTTTGAGGTGGTCATATAAGGATGATTCAATCATCTAAAAACTGAATAAACTTTCAATTTATTTGTAAGGGAGGTTCATCTTCCTTGCAATCTCTTGAAATCGTGGGTCTTCCCTCAAGTTATCAAATATTGGTAAAAGGAGATAGGGAAGATTTGGGTCGTGCAATTCAAAACACTTTTGCAGCCATTTAATAGCTTTATCATTTTCACCAGCCATTATGTAGGTCTGTGCAATATCCATTGGACTCCAATATGAAGTTTTAAATCTTAATTCAGCTACCTTGTTGTTTTGTTTTGTATGTTCGGTGAAAGCCGGCAGGACAAAGGTGGACCTAACTCTCGGTTTTTGTATATAATTGTAGCATACTGAATCAACGAACTGTTGCAAAACGATACGCTTTTAATCCAGCTTTAATTCACCTCCTTTTCTACATAACTGTTTATCAATTTTTTACATTGATTGGCCCGTTTATTGAGTTTCTTCTTCATAAAAGAGTAAGGAGTGAATGATAATAAACTTATGAGTAAACAATCTGAAAAATTATTTTGCCTTGAGTCGGTTTCTGAATAAATAAAAAGAAATAACGCCATGAAGAAATTTTTACCATCTATTTTTTTGATCACTATCAGCAGTGTCATGCTAGCCCAGAAAGGGTATCAGGATACAATTTACCTCAAGAATGGAACAAGTATTAATGGGAAAATCATTAAAAGGGCTGATTGGATCGTTGAGATTCAAACTGTCGATAATAAACTATTTGTTTTTGATATGAATAAGATTAAAATAATAATAAAAGAGCCTTCCATTGCACAAAAAGATACTCTGCAAAAGTCCAAGATTTATCGTACATGGATTAGACTGGATAAGAAAAAACAAAGAGCAGATGTTTTGTATCAAATAAAGGATTCTTCCATTATAGTAGCAAAATATTTACATAAGAGGGATTTTTTATCCGGCAAGTATCAAACAACAGAAATAGAATATAAAAATATTGGAATTATTGAAATAGGTCGTAAAAATTCAGTTATCAAAGGAGCCTTGTCAGGCTTAATTATAGGATCATTGGCAGGTGCAATAATAGGCTATTCATCGGGCAGTGATCATCCTCTCCCTGGTTCTTTTGATATATTTTGCTGGAGTGCGACGGACAAAGCAAAACTTTTGGGAGTTCTTTTCAGTTTACCGGGACTAATAATAGGGACTTTGATTGGTTCACTCCGAATCAGGATTCCGATAGACATAAGTATTGATAATTTCAATAAAAATAAAGAACTATTGAAAAAATATTCTTACAAGAGATAGGACAAATACTATCCGAGGAAATCAATATCCGAGGGCCTACTATTTAATAATACCTATTATGAAACAACCAATAAAGAGTGTATGTCTTCAAACCAATTTGCACCGTTTAATGTCATAAATTAAGATCATAACATCAAGACATGATTACATAACTGACATCTAGCAATTTTAGTTATTCCCATTCCCTTGAACCACATTAAAATGAAAAACAAAGTGAAGCCTATATATAAAATTCTATTGATAATAAATTTATTATTAAGTTCTGGTGGACAAATGTTTGGACAAGAGAAAGCAACTATATCAGCTGGAATTGGATTCCCAGATTTAATAAATATTGGTATAAAATATCAAGTTTTTAATCAGGCTCAAATAGGACTGAATATTGGATACTTTCCACCATTTGGAGGAACTGGCATTCTTACATGGGGAAACCTGTATTCATTATCAGGAGATTTCTATTACCATTTTGCTGGTTCGTCTGAATTCTCAAAAATGCATCCCTGGTATGGAAGGTTAGGGTTAAATAGTTTCAATGGCACAGGGGTCGAAGGTTCGTTGGATTCGAACATACGAATTGGAAGAGATTGTTATATTACTAAAACATGTGGGATTAGCTTAGAGGCAGGATTAATGTGCCATTTTAACTACAAAGAATACCATAATAATATGTTTGAGCCGTCTCTTGGCATATATTTCTTTTATCGATTTTGAAAATAAAATTCAGTAAGGTGTAGAATCTGTTGATTATATAATGATTGTTAGCCTTCGGAAATCATCTCCGGGGGCCTTTTATTTAGCATATTTTGATCTGCTGTATGAAACCTCACTTGTCTTGATTGAAATTCTGGAATTGTCATTGATCGCAATCACTATTAATCAATATAAACTGACCATCCAAAGCCGGAGTTAAATCCTTGTTGTTTTGTTTTGGATGTTCGGTGAATGAAGACCGGATTTTGTGGTGGTCAAGGAAGGACGGATTTTACATTATGCAAAGGTCGGTGGTAGTTACCATCATTCTTTTCTTAATCCATATTTTTACTTCTCTTTCTTTAAACTAATCTACCCAAATTATAGGGGATAAAGACAAGACTCAATATAAATGACTTTGAATAAGAATGAGGCATTTGACATGCTCTATGTAATTGATTTACAGTTTTAACATATTGTTCGGGAAATGTGTGAATTATGTAATCTTTTTCTAAAGTTGTGTAATACTTTTGAGTATATAGATGCTCACCTTTATAAACGATTGATAGATAACTTTCTTTAATAATTTCCCCTTTTTTTATTATACATAGATCTCTTTAAGGTTATCCGGCATAATTTTGATAAAACTCTGAATGGAAATTTTTTGACATTTTTCATATGCTTCAAATTTATATCACTTAATGAGTAAAAACGTTTTAAAATTTTTCTATATGAAAACAAAAAGAATATTTATTGGATTATTATTATTGCTGGTTCTGTTTTTTGTTATTTCCTGTGCTCCTGTTGGCATGACCAAGGAGGAATATGGTTTCCTGTACGGTATTGTTCACGGATTCATTTCCCCTTTCGTATTGATTGCGAAATTATTGGGGGCGAATGTTGCATTGTATGCTGAACATAATGCAGGTTCGTTATATTGGGCAGGATTTATTTTGGGTCTCGTTCTTCTTCTTGGCGGTGGTGGTGGAGGTTACTACAGAAGAAGAAGATATTATGACTAAGCAGAAATCCTAAAAGACCTTGTCCAAATTTGGCCGGATAATATAGACCACCCCAATCCGGAGTTAAATCCTTGTTGTTTTTTTGAATGTTCGGTGAAGTCAGACCGATTTTTGAGGTGATCAATGAAGGACTGATTTTAAACTTAGTTCCAGGTTACAGGAGGTTTACACTTTTCCCCATGGTATATGATGAGAAGTCATCTCCTGTAGAAAAGAGGTTTGAAATATCTAACCTTCAATTGATAAAAGACATGGAGAAAATTATAAAATTCAAGGAAGTTTTCGTCAACCAAAATTTGACCTGCTGACTCATTCGAGAGCAATACGCGTACATTAGAAAATCAAACTCTTACATATTACCATTTAGATATTTTTTATTTAACCCAGGTTTACGCCAGGTTTAGAAGAAAAAGAGGGAGTTTTGACCGAAGGATTATCCGATCTTGGGATCAGGTGAAAGGAGGTTTGAATGCAACTGTTCATAGTAAAAGCTGAACGCTAACAGCAGCCTGATTTTATAGAATTTATAAGAAGAAGTTTTTTAAGATTATTATTTAATTTTACAGAACCTCCGGACAGTGCTTTTCATAGCACCGTCCGAGTTAGCGGAGCGTTTTATTGTCCCGGTCATAACCAGTACTTGCCAAATTTCTTTAAGTCCAGCTTACTCATCTCTAGAATACCTATTTAATCATTGGCAAGTATTTTTCGCGGTTCTCAATGATTACCCAAAGTTCTATTCCCCAAAGTACAATTGCTATTGGTAGTCCTGATGGCGCAATTAAAATGTGAGTTAAAAGTATTCCTACAAGAACTGGAAAAAGAATTATTGCACCAAGTGCCCTAAATTTATTAGTGATGAAAAGCACTCCTCCAGTAATCTCGGCAACTGCAATAAGTGGAAAGAGCCAGCCTATTTTCATTATCGCACCCATTACTTTCATCATTTTTTCCGGCATGTCTTTGGGCATTGGCATGTAATTAAAAAATTTATTAAGTCCCGAGTTAATGAATATTAGTCCAAAAAGGAGGCTAACCCCAAATAGAATTTTCTTTTTCATCATTTTAGATTTTGTTTTAACAAAGATAATCATAATTACTTTCAAAAAGACAGCAATTACTTAAATGTAAGCACTATGGATAGAAGAGCAGATAAGAAAATCCAATCCGAATGTGCAGAGATCAATGACCGCTAACCGGCAGTTTAATTGAGTCGCCGGGAGCCTGCCCCGCCGCAGGCGGGGTGTCAGGATTGGCATGCGTTTTTGCAAAGTCCCGATAGATGGACGAGCGTTTGGTGTCACGATGAAATTGTCCAGTCCCTCAGTATGGGTACATATGGCCCCAAAAAGAGTAACTACTTAAAACCTTAAATTTCATTGCTTTCAAAAAGTAGTTACTTAAGAGATGGCGTAGTCCCGATAAGTGGGCAGGATTTGTCATGTCACGATAAAGTTGTCAAGGTGGTATGCAAAAACCACGACAACTGAGCGCCTGCCCTCGCCGAAGGCGGGGTCGGCCCACAGCCCAGTAAACTCTGTCCCGGGAGATGAAACAGTCCAAGTTAGCACAAGTATTTTAAAATTATCTCGAAGTAGATAAATCTTGCCTTGAAATTTTTGCCTATATGAAAAGGGACTGATAATGAGGGTTGTGTGCGTTATTATTATTTTTTTGCATATACATTAATTCTCCTGAAAGTCTCAAAACATCGTCCATCTATTTGTTCAGATAGTTTCAACATTTCATTTATGATCTCCTCCCTGAATTGAAGCCTTTTTGATTCATCAACTAATTTAATAAACGGGACTATTGAAGGCTGGTCTATCCATTTTATCATTTCGTCTTTTGTTTGAAAATATCTGTCTGCATTTTCTCCCCACACTTTGGTTTCAATAAAATCACAGCTATCAACAAGCTGCTTATAATCCATCAAAGTAGGCATATACCAAGGCCATTCAAATGCTTTAAAAAAATATTTATACTCAGTATGCTCCATTACCTCTTTAACTACCTTAAAAAAAGTAGAACAATTTCCATCTCCAGCAAAATTAAATCTAATAATACCTTGTTTTTTTAATGCTTTATAAGTGCGGTTTAATAAATTCTTATGATCAATAATCCAATGCAAGGTTGCATTAGAATAAATTAAATCAAATTCATTTGAAAAGGAAATATCATTAATACTTAGCAATTTAAAAGACACATTGGATGATTCTTGTTCTTTAGCTGTTTCAATCATTCCTTTCGATGAATCAATGCCTAAAACAAAACCTTTTGGTACTAATTGAGATAATTGTCGTGTTAGAATCCCATCTCCACAACCTAAATCAAGAATCCTCTCGTCTCCAGTCAATTTAAACTCGGCAATTATTTTATTGCCCCATTCTTTTTGATGTGTTGAAGCTTGTTTGTATTTATTTCCATCAAATTCAAATACCGTATTCGTCATGTAGTCTTATATTATGATTCTAGCTAAAGGTAAGGTTTTCTAAAGGTTAAGAAAGTTATACAGTTATAATAAATTGGCCGGGAACGAAATTTGTCAAGATGAAAGAAATTAGTCCTGATACTTTAAAATTGTCAAGAAATATGTGAGGGATGGCATAGTCCAGATAAGTCGACAAGCGTTATATATATCTATGTATTTTAATAGGTTACGGCGTGTAGCCAATTTAAAGCTTTGACTCGTATTTATGCTAACGTTCCTCGGCTATGTAAAGTGCGGGATTTATGTGCAGGATAAATCCCACTAAACAAATATAATTAGAAACCGCTGAACTTGCAAACCCGATACGACCCGCATTTTATATGAGCCGATGTTGGCTGCTGCCCGTCTAATTAATTATTAAGCAAATTCTTTCATTTATCAATCCATTTTTTAAACTCATTTACCTTTTCACGGCTCACTATTAAATAATCATCGGCAACAGAAGGTATCATTTCATTTAATTTTAATTGTAGCCTGCTCGATGGATAACTTGAAATATAGTTAATAGCATCAATATACACCAAACAATTTCTGTTTATCCTGAAAAATCTACCAGGGTCAACTATTTTTTGAAGATAATCGAGTGAGTTATCAATGGAATATTCTTTACCAGAAAAAGTCTTAATAAATGTAGCCCGCTCCACAATGTAGAAACAGCATATTTCATTTACACGAACAGATCTATAATTTATCCCAATTTTTATAAGAAACCTGTTTTTATATTGTTTATGTAATTCATTGAAAAGTTGTTTTAAGATGTCTCCCGATAATTTAAAATGGAGCGATTTAAATTTATCCAGTGCTTTGTGTAAAGCATCTACCTCAATGGGTTTCAAAAGATAATCAATACTATTTACTTTAAAAGCTTGCAGTAGATATTCGTCATAAGCCGTTGTGAAAATTACCGGAGTATCTACTTTTATCGTATCAAATATTTCAAAACATAACCCATCGTCGAGTTGAATGTCGACTAACATTAAATCGGGATATGAATTGGACTGCAACCAGTTTACTGTCCCTTCCACGGTTTCAATAACTCCGGCAATAATAATGTCCTTATCAATATTCTGCAAAAGCCGAATAAGTTTGTCGGCTGCTGGTTTTTCATTTTCTACTATAAGAACAATCATGATAGCAATGGAACTTTTACAATAAATTCAGTGTTTGTTTCTTCGATGATAAGCATTTTACCTGTGATAAGCCTAACCCGTTCTGCAAGATTCTTAAGTCCTATTTTTGTAGATTTTAATTGAACTGCCATTTTTTGCAGGTTGTTTTTTACAATCACGTGCTTATCTTCAATAAAAATTGAAATTCGTAATGGGTTTTGGCGTGTTGCCATATTATGTTTGATGGCATTCTCTAAAATTATTTGAAGTGAAACAGGAAGAATTTTGAAATTTTCTGCATTGGGCGTATTAATAACAAGTTGAATTTTATCTTCGTCCCTTATTCTATGAAGACCAAAATAATCATTTATAAATGCCAGCTCCGTTAAAAGGGGAACTTTATCTTTCTGGTTGTTTTCAAGAACATACCTGTAAATGGACGATAATTTGTTAATAAACATCTCGGCAACATCGGGTTGTGTGGCAATTAGTGCTGATATTGTATTAAGACTATTGAAAAGGAAATGAGGGTTTACCTGGTTCTTAAGTGTTTCGTTTTGAAAAATCAAGTTTTGTTCCCTGAGTTTTTGTTCTCTCTTTAAGGCATCCTGCCATAGAATAACGCTAAATAGGAAGGCGCCAAATAACTGCCCTGCAATAATGGTTTTAAACCAGTAGCCAAAACCATAACTTAAAAAGTTCGATACCTCTTTTACCGGTGCCCCGCCAATTAATAATTGGACTATAAAGAGAAATACGATAAATATTATAAAAGCAGAAATACAACTGTAGAATAAAAACAACAAAAATCGTAATAATATTATTTTGGTGAACTCCTTGCGTGTTTTGCCAGGCCTTACATTTTTAAAAATTATATAGGCAAGAAAAAGAAAAAATTCTAATTGGATAACTGATAGAATAAACCCGTCGATATAATTGTACCACTGTTTAAAACCAGAATTTATGAACATGACAATGCATATCATAACCAGCGATAATAGCAAAACAACAATATGTGTTGCTATTTTTCGCTGATTAAAGACATTTTCAGTGTCAATCTTTTCCATACATCAATAATCTAAATACGAACCAAGACTATAACGAATATATGATATTCCGTTGGTTTGTGACATAATTAGCTTTGTGTTTTTATTCCATTATGTTTACTATGGCAACAATTGTAATTTTAAATTTCTTATTTCGGTAAATGGCATTTCAAACTGGCAATTTTGATATTCTTTGTTGCAACCAATCTTCATCTTTAAATTGAGCTTATTAAACATAGTAGCGCTGATGATTTTTCCGTCGGACTTTTGAACAGTACTGTTGATATAAAAATATTCCCGGCCATATTGAACTAAATATTGGTCTTGCCCGGTTTGCATCACCATTTGAAAATTATTGATGGTATCAGGGACTATAGGAGGATTCATATCGGAAGTTAAAAAAGATAGGCAAGATTGAGATGGTGGGAAAAAAGAGGTATGTATCATTACTTGTGTTTTTGAAATATCGGTCATTTCTACTGAAAATGAAATACAGTCTTCACCTTTTAAGATAGATGAGCCATTCGAAAAATCGGCTTTAACAGGTTCTTTATTAATTATTATATCTCCTTTATTTTTAAGTTTTGTTGTTCCAATCATAGGACTTAAAGCAACAAAAAATGTATTGAAATCCTGAATGGGTTCAGTCATATCAGGATATTCTATCTTCGGAAGGTCGAGCTTACCTTTTGAGTCTAACGAAATTAAATATGGTTTAACCGAACGTGCTGCATTAGTAGCATCTAATGTATCTTTTGCATTTATCGTTTTTCTTGAAATCCAGCGCACTTCGTCATAAGGAACGCCAAGGCTGTCTAATACTACCTTTAATTCGCAAACGGCAATGTTGGAGTGGTCCCATTTTCCATCATGCAATTCCTCCATGGTGATTTGGTACCGATACGTTTCTCCGATCTTATATTTTCTCCCAAATAAATCGCTTGATGGGAATACTGTATTTTGTGCAAAACCCGGGCGAAAGGCAATAAGCAATAAACTTATCAGCAATGCAGTACGTGAGTTTGAATTTCTAATACGTGTCTTCATATTTTGTTGTATTAATTTAAATGAAGAAGCAAGTAAATAGACTTAAATGATTATTAAAAATTTAAAATGCAGAGTTAACAAATTAGAGTGCTGTATTGCAGATTTTTTGGTTTTAATCGGAATGTTACTTGCTCATTTTTTTCGTTTTAAAAATCAGGTGTTAATTTTTTACGAGACTGTGGTCTTAGGGTTGCAGCCAACTGCCGGGCGGTTTAATGAGTTGGCGTCCTTGTCAGGGTTGGCATGCGTTTTTGCAAAGTCCCGATAGATGGACGAGCTTTTGGTGTCACGATGAAGTTGTCCAGTCCCTCAGTATGGATACATATGGCCCCAAAAAGAGTAACTACTTAAAACCTTAAATTTCAATGCTTTCAAAAAGTAGTTACTTAAGAGATGGATCATAGCCCTGCAAAAACCGTGACAAGTTTATGATTCTGGTTTCGGTATTAGGCAACGGTATTTTAAAAAAGTATTTCTTTGAGATAAATTTGAAATTTATTTCAGATGAGAATATTTGTCAACATATCTGATTTTTGTACTTGGTTTGCCAGTTGAATCTATGGGATTCCAAGCTTGAACAAGAGTATCATTTACTAATTCAAGGGACATCTTAAGTGTTTGTCCTTCATATTCTTTAGCCACATGGAAATCGATAGTCTCTGCATAATCTTTTCCTTTAAGTGTATATGTTCCAGCACCATAATTATAATATGTCATTGTATCTGTCTGAATCTTCCATACAAATGCCCAATTTTTTTCCGAGAACATCTTCCTGTTGTCGTACTTAACAATATCTTTCTTGGCTAATTTCCCATCCACATAATGCTCAGAACTATACTGTTTCCATGCACCCTGTGGAAAATTAGGCCCCTTTTGAGAACAACTCAAACTAATGAGGATAATCAAGCTTAAGAAGATTAACTTTTTCATGGGATTAAGTTTTTATTATCTGGAATTTAAAAAACTTAAGTAAGTTACACCCAAAAATTAGATTTGTCAAATATTTTTTAAACAAGCTTTGGCCAGGGTCAGGCAGTGTTCTTTTGTTATGTTGCCTAACTCGTTTATTTCGTTATTAAAATTCAAATAAAAATCATACGCCTGTGAAATATCGTTATGTCATTTTTTATATCTGACAGTCTCTTTCCTCATGTTAACTAGGTTGATCATTTTAATGCACAGCTCCATCAGTCACATAAGCATTATAAATCAACACATTGATCTAACATATACAATCTTAAAACAAAGAGTTAAATGATTTGTCCCGGATTACCGATTTAATTTGACCAATTAATAATAAATATCAAAGAGTCCTTGGAATTATACACGAAAGAACAGATTATTTGATAATCGCGCTTTCTTTTTTGACTAAGCTCAATTAATGTAATAAGAATAGCTTTAAATTTGTTATATTCTTTGATGAAACCTTATCGTTGCAAATTAAAGGTCCCTGAAAAATCATATGATGAATGAATTGATTATTGAACAGACTCCAAAAACTCCACAGATTGATTTAAATCAATTGACAGGTGATCTTTTATTTTATGGCAAGTCAATCCCTGAAAATGCTACCAAATTATATGAACCTGTATTGAATTGGGTAGCAGAATATATTTTACAAGCTAATCCAACTACCAATTTAAGACTCGACCTGGAGTATTTTAATACAGCATCATCAATATATCTGGCAAAAATGCTTAAAGTCCTTAACCGGATTAAGATACCTGAATATGTTTTAATTATACACTTATATTTTCCGGTTGAAGAATTTAATGAATTGAATGAATTTGAGGATATTTCTGATGCGTTTTCTCCAATAACAGATATTTTTCACGATGCAACAACAAGTATTGGCATAAAACTATATGCAAAAGACGACAGAGGAGAAATAATTAAAACTAGATTGGTATTTATCGAACCTATCGATTCACGAACTTAAATCTACCCTAAAAATATATTTAACGATAAGTTCTGTTATCCACCCTTTTTTCAAAGGATGATATTATCTGGCCATTATGTTTATTCTATTTAGAAGTGGATCTCTATATGATTGGCCTATAGGTATGTCTCTAACTTCATTTCCAATGATCAAATCAAGAGAATTTTCTTTTATAGTCTTTATCAAACTTATATTCACAATAAATGATCGATGTACTCTGATAAAAGTGCCAGAAGGTAATTGATACTCAATTGCCTTCATAGTAAAATGAATTGTAAACTTTTCATTTTTAGTGTTTAGTATAACATAATTCTCAAGAGCTTCAACGTATATGATATCTTTAATTTTCAGTTTAACTAACGCTGATCCTTTTTTAATAAATATCTCATTAGCATCGCTGTTGCTGACTTCCTTATTTGCATAATACCGTATTGCCTTATCAACGGCTTTGCAGAATCTTGAAAAAGTCAGAGGTTTAATTAAATAATCAACAATATTGAATTCGAATGCTTTAAGGGCATCCTTATCATCTGGTGATACAATTATTATGTTTGCCTGATGGTCGAAACTATTGATAAAATTAAAGATGTCCATTTCTGGTATATCAACATCAAGAAAGATAAGGTCAATATCCTGTCTTTTTGATAATTGGGCCCTGATTGAACCTGAATCAATGAATGTGCCGATAAGATTCAGAGAGGAAGACTTTCCCACAAATTCTTCAAGAAGTTGGCTACTATTTTTATTGGCACATATAATGCAATTCATAAATGCGAATTTAGTCAATATTATTAAATCAATAATTATGCCTTAATTCTTAAATAAAGCCCAAAGTGAATAAGTTTAATAATCATTTAAGCTTATGTATCTCAAAATCTCAGGCTACAATGTTGAATATTTATAATGCAGATATATAGATAGATATACTATAGTGCAACTACAACAAATAGTCTAAATGCTTCTTATTAAGCGATTTAAAGCATTGTTGCGGTTTATAATTCCAGAATACTATAAGGATATAGAAAGTGGTTGAAACACACTAGAAATGACCTGAAATGAGAGGTTTATGATGCATTATATAACTGATAGCCAGTATGATAAATATTTTGGGAAATTGGGGTTGTGAATTGCAAGTACTATTTCAGAAGAATTAGTTCTATATTTTAGCAATTGGCTAATAATTTGGCTTTTGATCCCCTTTAAGATAAAAATTGACTATTCGCCACTTGTAATTGTTTTTAAAATTGTTCCCCCATCACCAACAGCATAGCCTGTATTGAAATTGGTAAAATAAACTGAATATAACCGATAAATTGTGCCACTTAATTGAGATGTCCATGTTGCTCCACCGTTAGTTGTTTTTAGTATCGTTCCAATGTAAGGTTTACCTACAAAGTCAATACCTGAATCAGACCAAATGAGTGAACCACCGACTGCATAACCTGTGTTGACATCAGAAAAATAAACTGAATATAAATCATTCGTTGTTCCACTGGTTTGTGCTCTCCATGTTTTACCTCCGTCTATTGTATTAAGAATTGTTCCGCCACTACCAACACTATAACCCGTATTGGTGTCGGTGAAATAAACAGAATTTAGATTACTATTTGTATAAATATAATTGTTTTGAACTGCCCAATCTCCATTGTTTGATTCTAACATTATTTCAAAACCAACGGCACAAACCGTGTTTCCAGTAAAAAAAATTGAATATAAAGGTACAGTTGCTCCGCTATCTTGTATTGTCCATGTTGTTCCACCATCGACGGTTTTTAATATTCCTCCTCCTGAATCACCTATAACAACATAGCCTGTATTTGCATCTGTAAAATGAACTGAATATAAAGCAAAAGATACACCACTTGTCAGTGCAGTCCATGTTATACCTCCATTTATTGTTTTTAATATTGTTCCGTACCATCCAACCGCATAACCTATGTTTGAATCAGTGAAAAAAACTGATGTTAAAATATAAGGCGTACCACTTGTCTGTGCAGTCCAAGTTGTGCCACCATTAACGGTTTTAAGTATTGTTCCATAATAACCAACAATATATCCTGTATTAGTATCAGTGAAATATATCGCATTTAAAGGACTCGTTGTTCCACTTTGTTGAGTAATCCAGGTAGACTTATTTTGTTCGTCTTTATGGCATCCAGTAATCAAGAGAAAAATTGTCAATATAATTATCAAATTCCCCATTTGTGTCTTATTGTGACTTTCATATTCCTACCAAAATTAAACCTTAGAACGATTAAAAACAATAATATTTTTCACCTCCCAAAACCCCAAGTAATTGAGTTGCATAATTAATGTTTTACAATAGAGTATTAAAATAAATTGCAATTAGGAATCTGTTATTTAATGTGCTGTTTTAGGGTACGGTAGGTCAAATTTAAGGGGGTCAACTATCTACTTTATAATTTAACTATAAACACACAAATTATTAATAATCTAAATGTTAAGTATATTTTAAAAGATCAACTAATTAATCGCAACCATCTTAACAACAAAACATTATTAATATATTATAACCAGATGGACGATAACCCAAACTTAATAAATATAACTTCAATATTATCCTTTCTTATTTCGGTATTAAATTGAATGCATTGTTTTCCGATTCACGACCCATATAATTGTTCATATCTAAATTCTTTACACCACCAGTCATTATATTAGATACATAAGAAAATTTCCATTCTTCATTATATCCACCCCCAAAACCAATGGAATAGTTTGCTCGAAAAGAAAAATTCTTTAGACCATTAGTTATAGCGGTTTTTGTTGAATCATAAGTAGAGTTCCATCCAACCATAAGATCAACAGGAGACTTTAGACCTAACTTGTCTTTAAAATCAATCACACTTGCATCAAGAGTTGGATCTGGGGGCACCCAAATCCCACTCGGAGTTGTTATGTTAGTTTGTGTTACTTCACTTAATCCTATTTCACAATCTAAATAATCTCCCGTGGTCCTGTTATAAGTTAATACCATAAATGGTTTCCCCTTTACTTGCAACCCTTTTTCACCAAAAATGTTAAATTCGTAATATGAATTTGGAATAGCTCCTACCCAGTATTCATAACCAATACCATGTCCGGGATCATCAGATTTATTATCGCTTTTTTTACAACTAAAAAATAGAAAAAGAACCATAATCAAAAAAAAGAAAAATAAGTTCTTCATAATTTTTAAGATTTAAATTTATAATTTGGTGATTGAAATAATCCTTAATATGTTTGATTAATTCAACTTTCTTTAATTTATCTAATATTTGATTATCAGACATTGAAATTACGACTTGTTTAAGTTTAATACAATTTTATTTTATCAAAAAAAATTTCTTTTACCAAATTCCCAATACCTTCTTCTAAAGGCCATCTATCAATTATCTTATAAATCGCTCCCTAAATACCCTCCATCAAATTCAATCGAGTGCGAGCCGTCGCGAGTAGCAGACAATTTTCGGCATGTGAAGTGGGGTAATTGAATGACTAAAGCAAGGCTTATGCAATAACCCGTAAGGCTTGGCCTTGCTGTGTCATTAAATATTGCTTTATGCAAACCCACGAATGCCGATTAAAATTGGATGCCGGAGGCTCGCATTAATCAATAGTGAGGGTTGCAATTTATGTTGTATACCTTAGACATGAGATTTTCAATATGCAACATAAAGAGAGCATACCCGAACACCTTTTTACCTAGAAAAGATCTTTCGGAATTAATTGGAATTCGTTTTTAAATAAAATATCTTAGATAAAAATCAAATTGCTATGAAACGCTTAATTTTTGTATTGGCAATCATTTGCCTTCCTATCCTTAAAACAGCTTCTCAGGAACTTACTACAAAAGAGAAATTCATTTTCGATAATTACTTTAAATCCAAATTAACCTATACCAGTGATAATAAAAAGATTGTCTCAGATACCCTCTCAAAAGTATTTTCCGATGCGATATATTCAATACAGGCAGGATTTTTAGACGGAGAAGGGGGATATACTTATAACGTGGTGGGTTTATATACTATTAAAGGAGATCTTCCGGTTAAATTCAATATAATGGATCTTTTACCAGCTATACGAAGTGACTTTTCATTAAAAGATGAATCAGATGCAAAGGTATTTGAGACAGCACTTGATAAAATTAAACCGCCCGATTGGAGTAATAAAAAATATAAAGAACACCTTAAAATAGACAACAAATGGTATTTTGTCAGAGGCAAATTTTTTGATTCAAAATCA